>JACCDN010112335.1_pt1 | contig 48288 bp, 47 predicted proteins | sample 7441691 | NCBI WGS metagenome assembly JACCDN01 (sample SAMN15323439, study PRJNA562643) | freshwater metagenome | isolation source: river surface water | place: USA:Blue River Watershed | collected 2017-08-16 | reverse complement strand
TTTTGAAACTGTCTTCCCAACTCTTTTCCCTGGCGGCACCGGCTCGATCTTCTTGACCAACCCCGACCCATGCGTCATTACAAGCAGGACTTCACCAAGATCAAGGTGGCCATCATTGGTGACATCGTTCACAGTCGTGTGGCTAAATCAAACATTCATGCGCTGACCACTTTGGGTTGTAAAGAAATTCGTGCGATTGGTCCTGAGAGCTTGCTTCCTAAAGACCTCAATATGATGGGTGTCAAAATTTTCAACAACATTGAAGAAGGTTTGAAAGATGTTGATGTGGTGATGACTCTCAGAATCCAAAAAGAACGCATGGAAGCAGGACAAGTGCCCGAAGGTGATGCTTTCTTTAAACAGTGGGGCCTTACTCAAGCAAGACTCAAATTAGCCAAGCCTGATGCCATTGTGATGCACCCAGGCCCCATGAATCGTGAGATAGAGATTGCTAGTGATGTGGCGGATGGCCCTCAGTCAGTGATCCTCAAGCAAGTGACCTTCGGTATTGCGGTGCGCATGGCGGTGATGACAATAATTTCAAAAAAAATCACATCTTAAATGGTTGGTTACAGATTGCTATTTCAGTAGATTTTTTTTGAATAGGATGCCTTCTTTTGGCAATTTAATTTATGAAACCTAAGATTCTTGTTCTTCTTGCTGCCTTTAATGGTAGAAAGTGGCTAGAAGATCAAGTGCGGACAATTCTTAGTCAAATAGATGTAGATGTTAGTTTGGTGATTAGCGTTGATTCTTCATCAGATGGAACAGAACTGATTGCTAGCAAGCTTGCATTAGATAATCCTAATATAACCATACTCCCCTATGGCGTGGTTTTTGGGGGTGCTGGGGCTAATTTTTATCGACTTATCCGAGAGGTTAGTCTGATTGGTTATGACTATCTTGCATTTTCTGACCAAGACGATATTTGGCTTCCCGATAAACTTAAAAGAGCTTGTGAAGTTATTACAACAGAGGGTGCCAATGCTTATTCAAGTGATGTATTTGCTGTCTGGGATGATGGATCAAAACTGCTTGTTAAGAAATCTCAACCTCAGGTAAAGTGGGATTATTTTTTTGAAGCCGCGGGGCCAGGCTGTACTTATGTTTTAGATATAAATTTGGCAAATGAGTTACAAATATTTTTGAAAAATAATTTCGCCAAGATAGATAAAGTTGATTTGCATGATTGGCTTATTTATGCCTTTGCTAGAGCAAATAGTTACAGTTGGGTTATAGATGACTGTCCGAAGATGATGTATCGTCAACATCAATCAAATCAGATAGGCGTGAATTCTGGTTTTAGAGCTTACTTTAAACGTCTGCAGAAAGTTTTAAATGGATGGTGGTTTTCTCAAGCGTTAATGATCGCAGAAGTGACTGATCAACTTTCTGCTCCTATTATAAAAATTTTATTCGGTCAATCTAGGTTAAGATACTTCAAGTTGGCTTTGCATTTTAGGGAATGCCGTAGGCGTCGAAGAGATCAATTATTTTTCTTGATGATAGCCTTATTAATGCCATTGCTTTCAAAAAATTAGTTGTTTGAATAAATCTAAACTGTACATAGATATCTTAGTAAATTATTAAAAAAAGAAATTAAATGAAATCAAGCGTTCTGGTGAGTGGTGGATTAGGCTACATAGGATCTCATACTGTTGTTGAGCTAATTAATGCAGGTAAAGAAGTTATCATTCTCGATAATTTAGCTAACAGCGATGAGTTTGTGCTCAATCGAATTGAAGGAATCATCGGTGTTCGTCCAAAACTATATGTTGGTGACATAAGGGATCGTCAATTTCTTAGAAACATTTTTAAAGACTATCAATTTAAATCTTTAATACATTTTGCTGGACTTAAATCAGTGCTAGAGTCCGAAAAAAATCCTTTGTTATATTTTGATAACAATGTGGGCGGAAGTATTACGTTGTTTGAGGAATCTTTGAATGCGGGCATACAAAATATTATTTTTTCTTCCTCTGCAACTGTATATGGAAGTTCGCATTCGGTTAAGTACGTGGAAAATATGCCGCTGAATCCAATCAATATCTATGGCAGAACAAAGCTCATGGTTGAGGATATTCTTCGCGATATTAAAAAATCTAATCCATCCATAGGTATTGCTATCTTAAGGTACTTTAACCCAGTGGGTGCGCATGAGTCCGGACTCTTGGGTGAGAACCCTAATGGTACACCTAATAATTTAATGCCTTACATAGCCGATGTGGCATCGGGGTTGCGAGATAAGCTCTTCATTTATGGAGGGGATTATCCAACGCCAGATGGCACTGCATTGCGTGACTATATCCATGTTCAGGATTTAGCATTGGGGCATGTCTATGCACTCGAGCATCTTTTGGATGAACAAGATTTAATTACCCTCAATCTGGGTACAGGAGCTGCACATAGTGTATTAGAAATATTAAGAGCTTTTGAGCAAGTCTCAGGGAAAAGTATCCCCTTTGAGATTGTTGGTAGAAGACAGGGGGACTTGCCCGAGTATTTTGCTGATTCCTCTCTTGCTAACGATACCCTTAATTGGTTTGCCCGCTATGATATCAATAGAATGTGTGAAGATGCATGGCGCTGGCAAATCAGTAAAATTCACAATCATTGATACGTTTAAATTAAAAAGGTTTTGTAGTGGAAATTACCATATTGATGCCTTGCTTGAATGAATCTGAAACACTTGCTTTATGTATTAACAAAGCTCAAAAGTGGATTTCTGGTTCGGGTCTTGTTGGAGAGGTTTTGGTTGCTGATAATGGGAGTGTGGACGGCTCTCAAGAGATTGCAAGGTCGCTTGGAGCAAGAGTTGTATCTGTAACAGAACGCGGATATGGGGCAGCCCTACACTGTGGATCTTTGGCAGCCAATGGTAAATGGATCATCATGGGCGACTCTGATGACTCTTATGATTTTAGTTCTTTAGATGCATTCGTTGATGGATTAAAGAACGGAGCTGACCTTGTTATGGGAAACCGTTTTTTGGGTGGTATAGAGCCTGGGGCAATGCCCTGGAAAAATCGATACATTGGTAATCCTGTATTAACCTTTATTGGAAGGCTTTTGTTTAACTGTCCATCAAAAGATTTTCATTGTGGATTACGAGCTTACACAAAAGCAGCTTTTTTAAGAATGGATTTGCGGACAACTGGTATGGAGTTTGCGTCTGAGATGGTTATAAAAGCCAATCTTTTTAAGATGAATATTAAGGAGGTTCCAACAACGTTATCTAAAGATGGTAGAAGTCGACCACCCCATCTAAGACCTTGGCGTGATGGATGGAGACATCTCAGGTTTATGCTTTTATTTAGTCCTCGGTGGTTATTTTTGTACCCTGGCATTCTTGTATTCCTATGTTCTTTAATAAGTTACATGGCACTCCTAAGTGGGCCTATTTTCTTAGGAGATATTGAATTCAGTTTTAATACTATGTTAGTTGCTCAGGCGGGTACTATCATCGGATCTTTATTCTTGATTTTTTCTGTGCTGGTCAGGTTAATTGGAGTTAGAGAGGGGTTGCTTCCGGAGCATTCTTTTATTGAAAAGCTTCAAACGTCTTCAGTTCTTGAGGTCGGTGGATTAATTGGAATTGGGCTTTTAGTGTCCGGGCTTGTACTCGTTTTTTTAGCCGTTCAAGAATGGGGGAGTTTTGGGTTTTCACATTTGCCAAATTTTTCACTTTTGAGATTAATTAGTCTTTCGACATTGATGATGGTATCGGGAGGGATGATTTTTTTATTTTCTATGGTTGTTGGGTTTTTATCTTTACCGACAAGAAGGAATTAGCTAAAGATAGGTTCATGATTTAAATGCTTAAAAATTTCCCCAATAATTTAAATTTGAAGACTTTAAAATTTTTTTTAATTATAGGATTGATGGTTTTTTTATTGGACTATGTGCTTTATCAAATAGCGACCACTTTCTTCACGCCATTTAATGCTCGGCTAATTTCCTATAGCATATCTACATGGTTTGCATGGCGCATGAATGGAAGATATAGTTTTCCAGATGTTAAAGGTGGTTTTGTAAAGTATTTTATCGGCGCTTCTGCTGCCGGAATACAAAATATATTTCTTTCTATTTATTTGATTCACTTAATGGGTAGTTCCTTCGCGATAGATCTAATTTCTATTGGTTTTGCGTGTGTATACGGACTGTTTTTTAATTTCCTATTTCAATCTTTAATTACCTTTGGTAAGAGGTAAGGCAATATTGATGACTTATGATTTCATAATTTTGGGAAGTGGACTTACGGCTTATGCAGCACTTCTTGAGCTAACTAAAACAGACTCTAAGATACTGATAATTGACTATGGGTTAAATCATAAAATTTCAAGTAAAGAATTGAAGCATATTGATTTAATGAACATCAAAGTGGACGATGTAAAAAATTTTATAGGTGACGATTTTGCAACAAAAATAATTTCAAAAGATTTTGTAGATGGACTTAATTATTCAAATTCCTATGCTTACGGAGGTCTTTCAAATATATGGGGTTGTTCGATTGAAAGATTTGACCATGATGAATTTTCGGACTGGCTGGATATCGCAGAGGGATTAAATGAGGGATATGATTTATTAGATAAATCCATTCCTATCATGGTACCTTTAGACTCTGATGGAAAAATTTGTACTTACTACTTTAATAAACTTAAGAATCAGAATTTTAGTAATGTCCAAGTAAGAAAATCAAAACTTACAATATTTGATTCCTCATGTATAAGGTGTGGCGAATGTCTTTTTGGTTGCAGACATGACGCTACTTTTAGCTCAAAAAATTATATACAGAGCTTGGAAAAAGAAAAAAAAATTGATTACTTAAATAATTTATATGTGCATTCAGTTAAGGATTACTCGGAGTCTTCATCCGTTGACTGTGTTGATTCGAATGGTAATAAGCTAACTTTTTATGCGAAGAAATTACTTGTTTGTACCGGAGCAATTAATACTGCAAAGATTATGTTAAGAAGCTTTGAATCTGTGAAATTTGTAGAAGTTAAAGATAGTCAATATTTCATACTGCCGCTTCTTGGCTTTAAGTCTTCAAATAAAACCAGTTCAATAGCGCTTTCACAGTTTGTTCTAAAACAAAAAGATATTATCAAGGGAAAAAACATACACTACCAGTTCTATGCCCCCTCAACTTATACGCATAGAATCATTGATCAAAAATTTTCTTTTTTGGGGCTAACTCTGCCAAACTTTATTAAGAATCGTATTTTTATCCTTCAAGGATATCTTCCCTCTGGTCTTTCTTCAGCAGTTACATTAACTAGATTGGGTTCTGAGATTGTCGCTACGGAAAGTAGAAAATGGAGTTCTTTATACTTGAATTATTGCGTAAATAGACTTCAGAAAGTATTGTTTAAATCTAATTTGTTCGCGGTAAGGCGGCTATTAAATGTAAATAAAACCTTTTCTGGTTATCATTTTGGGGCGTCATTCCCGATGTCGGATAATTTTGATCATGAAAATAATACAGACAAACTGGGTCGCATTAAGAATGTCAAAAATATTCACATATTAGATAGTAGTGTGCTGCCAAGCATCCCATCGGGATCTTTTACTTATACAGTAATGGCTAATGCAATACGTATAGTAAAAGAGTTGAGGTGTTTGTGAATATTTTAATAGCTGGCTCATCGGGGCTCTTGGGATCTTCGTTATATGAAAATTTTTCCCGCAGAAGTTTTAATGTAAAAAAAGTCAATAGATCAAGCGATGATGACATTTATTTTAAGTATGACTTAGAGAATGTATCAATTCCAAATTTGAATGATCAATACGATGTTGTGATCAATTGTGCCTATGACTATCACGACAAATCTTTGAGAGATTCCAACATAAATCTTATCATCGTGAAAAATCTGCTTAGGATGGCTAAAGCAAATGAAATACCTACATTTATTAATATCTCATCTATGAGTGCATATGATGGATGCGTTAGTGATTATGGTAATGTTAAGTTAAAGATAGAGAGGATGGTTAGCGAAGCTGGAGGTTATTCATTTAGGTTGGGTTTGTTTGAGTCAAGCAGATTAATTGGACTGCTAAAAACTATTCATCAATTAAGCAAGTTCACTCCTCTTTTTTCTGTTGGCATTAGTCATCCCTATTTGCCACAGTACATAACAAATTTAGACAAATTTGGCCTATTACTAATGAAATTCATAAAAGAAAATAAAAAATATCCTGAATCTGTGTATAGTGCTGTTAATTCTGAGCCCATAGATTTCAACGAGCTTGTGCATGCAGTGACTAAGAAGCCCGTAATAAAAATTCCTCTGGTTCTGTTACAAGGCATAATTTACATGTATGAGTTAGGGCCATTGCCAGAAATTCGTTTTAACTCTGATAGTCTTAAAGGGCTTATTTTTTCTACAGAAGTCCCGAAAAACCTAATAGCTTTAGAAACTATCTGATGAACATTGATATAGTATTTATTAACGGTAGAAAATTTACTGCCTTATTATTTTCTGCTTTGTTTTTTATAGGGCTTGGATATATTTTTCTGCTACCAGTCTTTGAAGGGTTTGATGAGACTGCTCACTATTCGAGAATTCGAGAGGTTCGGAGCTCAACTTTATCTGTGCTCAAGCGGGAGAGCTATATTGATCAAGTGATTGTGAATTATAGTGGCCCCCAATCCTATACTTCTGGATATCCTCCCTTCAGTCATCAAAATACTTATGATAACTTTTTCAATCAAAAAAATCTTGTTGATGACTATCAGGATAAATATTCTCAGAAGCCTTTAAATTCCGAATTTATTCCTTCGGATCAAATAAATTGGCAAATACAACACCCCCCGCTTTATTATTTTTTGTTTTCAGCACTTAACTTTATTTCTGAAAATTTATCTCTAACATCACAATTTTTCACGCTTCGCTTCTTTTCTTACATCTTGGCTATCTCAGGAGTATTTTTAGGGTTCATAGCTTTGCATCATTTTGTTGGATATGGCGATCAAATAAAAATTGCTAACATGAGATTGGGATTCCTAATTTACCCAATTATTTTTCCGATGTTTTTCTTAGAGTTTGCTCGAATTGGAAATGATTCATTATGTATTTTATTGGTTGGTGTTATGACATATTTAATATCTCAATGGAGTAACAAAAAAAATAATTCTTTAATTGCTCTTGCTATCGGCTTTACTCTTGCATTGGGACTTATCACTAAAGCTCTTTTTATACCTATAGTTGCTGCTATTGGCCTAGTTTTACTAGTCAGCATACTGCACAGAAAAAATCAAATGATAAGGCTCGAGTTGTTTAAAGGCTCATTCTTAATCTTTTTACCAATATGTTTAATTGGTGGTGGATGGTATCTATTCAAATATTTCATGGTTGGAGATCCGGGCTTGGGTTATGAATCATTAAAGTTGGCACAACAAGGTGGATTGATTAATGGCTTAAAAAATCATTTTGATTTCACAGCTTTTATAAGAGGATTAATTGTTCCCTTAGTTACTTTTATTTGGGCTGGAACATGGTCCTTGGTCAGAATGCCTTTGCTGAGTTATATACCTTTATTGGTCATGGCTGCTTGGGTACTATGGTCATATATTTTGCTAGAAAAAGATGCGAAAGTAGTTAATCTAACAAGTATCTTAGTCCCCTCGTTTTTATTTATGTATTTGGGCTTGGCATGGCATGTCATGATTATGATTGGATTAGATGAAGTAGGTACAAGCCCGGGTTGGTATTTTCATATTTTAATGCCACTAATAGCTCCTTTAATTGGTGTGGCGTTATCTAGAATTGGCAATCATATTTTGAAAGTAGGATTATTTATTTCCCTATTGATATACTGTCACATATTTCATTTAAGTGCGATATTGCTCCATGCATCATTATTTGGTGCCGGAGCTACTAAGGGAGATAGCAAAGCGTTTGTTTTTAGTAATCAAGCTCCAGCATTGAATTGGATCTTGAAGGTTTATGACAATTTAACAATCATTAGCTTTCCAAAGCTTTCAGTTTTTTCATTTGCGCTTGGGTTTTTATTGTTAGGTTTTGTGCTGTACAAAGCACTGTTGAAACCATCTTTGCTAGTGAAATCGCCTAATTATCAATGATGACGCGTGACAAGTATCGGAAAATAAGATGTAGGTAAATATTTACTTGAATATTGAATATATTTTTGAATAAAAGATGGTATTAACAATATGAATATATTGATACATGCTCTGGGTGAAAAGGGGTTTTCTGTAGTTGCCACGATTGCTAAGCGAATTGAATCAAAAAATATTTACTGTGTAGTTGGTCAGGACGCTAACGTTACTGACGACTTTAGTGAAAAGATTATAAATTTTTGTATTGAAAAAGGGATTCAATATTCTTTACGTAAACAAGTAGATTATTGCGTAGATGATTATGATTTTTTTCTCGCAGTTGGATGGAGGTGGATGATTAATGGTATTCCTGCTAAAAAATTAATTATTTTTCATGATTCCATGTTACCAAAATATAGGGGATTTTCTCCTCTAGTGAATGCATTGATTAATAAAGAAACTGCAATTGGTGTGACTGTATTGCTAGGTGGTGAGGATTATGACAAAGGTAATATATTGTTGCAAAAAAGCGTTACAGTTTCTTATCCAACCACTATTGGCGAGCAAGTTAAGAGAATATCGGCAGTATATGCCGCTTTAGCTGTCGAGTTGCTTAATGGGTTATTTAATAAAACATTGAGTTTGAAAGGGTATCCTCAAAGTGAAAATCTCGCCACTTACAGTCTCTGGAGAGATGCCGATGACTATAGAATTAGCTGGAGTGATAGTGCATCGTCAATAGAGCATTTTGTTAATTGTGTGAATTCGCCATTCCAAGGCGCTTCTTCGTTGTTGGACGGGCAACTTATTCGCGTATTAGAAGTCCAGGCTGTGCCTGATGTAAAAATTGAGAATAGAACGCCTGGAAAAGTGATTTTCTTTAAGGAAAATTTTCCTGTAGTTGTTTGTGGGGAGGGGCTTTTAATTCTTAAAGATGTTCGGGGTGAGTCTGGAAAATCTATTCTTCCATTGGCAAAATTTAGAAGTAAATTTCAATAGTTAAACCGAGGTTAGGATGATCGATAACAATATCCCGTTTAACAAACCTTATCTTCATGGTCGAGAGCTTGTCTATATCGCTCAATCTGTAGCTTCAGGGAAAATCTCAGGGGATGGAATTTTTACAAAAAAATGCCATGATTTTTTTGAGAAAAAATATCATTTTGCTAAAGCGTTGTTAACCACATCGTGTACTGATGCTTTGGAAATGGCGGCAATATTACTAAACATTAAGGCGGGTGATGAAGTTATCTTGCCTTCATTCACATTTGTTTCTACAGCAAATGCTTTTGCACTTAGAGGTGCACGTCTTGTATTTGCAGATAGCTCTTGCGATAGTCCCAATATTAACCCGGATCAAATACAAGCACTTATTAACAATAGGACACGAGCTATTGTGGTAGTTCATTATGCTGGCATTGCATGTGATATGAACCGTATTATGCAAATTGCAAATGCTGCAGGTATCCCTGTAGTTGAGGACGCCGCTCAGTCTATTGATTCCTATTATATGGAGAAACCTCTTGGCTCAATAGGTGATTTGGGCACTTTTTCATTTCATGAGACCAAAAATATTATTTCTGGGGAGGGTGGGTTACTAACAATTAATCGCCCTGAGTATTTTGATCGCGCTGAAATTATTCGAGAAAAAGGAACCAATCGGTCGTCCTTCTTTCGTGGTGAAGTTGATAAATATGGATGGGTAGATATTGGTTCATCCTATCTACCTTCAGATGTGGTGGCAGCATATTTGTTTGCTCAGTTAGAAAATCTTGATGCTATCCAATCGAGAAGGCTTCAAATTTGGCATTTTTATTATGAGGCACTTAGAGAGCTTTCTGAACGGACTGGTCAATTTTCTCTGCCAATCATCCCTAAATTTGCCACTAATAATGCCCATATGTTTTATCTAATATTGGATTCAATTGATACTAGATCAAGATTGATTGAGCATTTAAAAGATTTTAAAATTCATGCAGTTTTTCACTACTTATCTCTTCATAAGAGTCAATATTTTCGAGATAAGCATGACGGAAGGAATCTACCTAATAGTGATCGATATTCTGATTGTATTCTTAGGCTACCAATGTTTTATGAGTTGACTGATGATGAATTATTGAGAATTACGGATGCCATCATAAGGTTTTTTAATTGAGGGTTAAAACATATCAAAAGAGCGACTATGTTGCTGCAATTCTGTTCAGCATAACCACTGCTATTAGGCTTGGCATTGGTTTGGTGGTTGTAAAAATTATAGCCATATTAGGTGGCCCTCAGGGAATGGGTTTGTTAGGTCAGTTCATGGGCATATTGACCATAGTCGGAACATTTGCTGGTGGTGGAATATCTACTGGTCTAACGAAGTATCTTGCTCAAAAAAGATCAAAGAGTTCGGAATTAGTAACTTATTTGCAAACTGCTTTAGTAATCACGGCATATAGCGGGGCCTTCTTTGCGGTTACTATATTGTTGTGCTCAACTTGGATTTCACAGTTACTATTTGGTACGGATGTATATGCATTAGTGATCGCATTTCTTGCTATTTTTCAATTTTTTATGGGATTTAATAATTTCTCATTAGCCGTGATGAATGGTCGAAAAGATGTTCTAGGATTTTGTGGAGCTACTGTTCTGGGAGCTTTTTCTGGGGCTATTGGGATGTATCTAGTTTCTCAAGCGGGTGATGTCAATAGTTTAATGGTTGGCTTTTTACTTTTTTCGACCTCAACCGTTATTTTTAGCCCTATTTTTTTATGGGTCAGACATCAAGAAATTAGACATGCTTTGATTCCCAAATTAAATCACCTTGTAGCGCTGAAGCTGATACGTTTTTCAGGCATGCAGTTAGTTACTGTCTTTACATTACCAATTGCCCAAATTTTCATTCGATCAACTATCGAGGGTCAGTATGGTTGGGAAGTCGTTGGATATTGGCAAGGAGTCAATAAGATTTCTGATGCATATTTGCAATTTTTTTTGGTTTTTCTGGCCAACTATTTTCTACCTCGTTTGGCAGAGACGGTAAAAACTGTAGATTTAAAACGATTGGTTTTTGATCTTTTGAAAATTATTTTCCCAATTTCAATTGGCATAACAGCTATCATCTATGTGTCAAGACATTCATTGATTGATTTACTTTTTTCCCCAACATTCACACCAATGGCTGATTATTTTTTCTTCCAATTAATCGGCGATATATTTAAAATATTAGCTTACGCACTTGTTTTTATTGCAATTTCTCGAGCAATGTTCAAAGTGTTGATCTGTGCTGAAATATTTCAATCGTTGATGCTTATTATTTTTTCATCCGTAGGTGCCTTTTATTTTGGCCCAACAGGTCTTGTAACCGGATATGCTGTAACCTACATAGTTTATTTCTTAGTTGCATTTCTAACTTTCTTGTATTTCGCAAAAAAATCGAGATTAGATTTAATCTGATATTTTCTGATATGATTTTTATCACTAGTTCACTAGAGTTAAATGGATGCACCACATTTCTTTTACGCGTATGTAGAGAGATGAATCATAGAGGTATTCGACCCACAGTCATCGTGATATTTGAGTCGAAATTATCGAGTGTTTCAATAGAGATCAACCAAATAGCGCGAGTTATAAATGTTAAGAATCTTTTGACTAGCTTTTTTGCATATTTATCTTTTAAGCAACTTAATGTGTTTTTCCCCTTGGATGAAAACCGAATTAGAAATATTTTTTCAGGGGAGATAAAAAGCTTTCATGTTATGGGTGTTTTTGGGTTGATTTTGGCAAAGCGTCTATCTAAGGTTGTTGGTAACGTTCCTATAACAATTGGTGTTTATCATCAAAATGAATTTTTTTATACCCTAAAATCGAGTTATTTTCATCAATGGATTTTTGATACATTATCTAAAACCCCTTGGCAAAATATAATTTTTTTTAATGATGCAAATAAAAAAAGTTACTCGAGGCGCTTTAATGGAAATTTTATGAAGTCGAGGATTTTGCCCATAGGTATTGAGTTGCCAGCTTTGGAGGCTAACGAGTGGTGCGCCAATAGAAATGAATTTTTAATTATTTCTGTAGGAAATTTATTGGAATTCAAAACTTATAATAAACACGTAATAAGTTGCTTGCCCAGCCTAAGAATTAAATTTCCTAATGTTAGATATGAGATATATGGCGAAGGCTATGAATTTGAGTTTCTTAAACAATACTCAATTGACCTTGGAGTTCAGGATTTAGTTAAATTTTGTGGGCATTTAGACTACAGTTTATTTAATCAAGTGGTGTCACGTGCCCACGTCTTTGTGGGTAGTGGCACAGCTGTTTTGGAGTCCGCTGCATTGGGTATTCCTTCAATTATTGGAGTTGAAGCAATTAAAACCTCAAAAACATACGGCTTAATTTCGAATATTCAGGGATATAGCTATAACGAAATGGGTTTGAATTTGCCACTGGTATCTATTGAAGATTCAATCGTAAATATTTTTGAGATGTCTTCGATGGATCTTCGTGCCACATCCATTCGCTGCATTAATAAAGCTAAAGAATTTGATATTGAGACACTTGTGACCGGTTTGTGCATGGTTGAATCTAAGGCAATTTCACAAAAAGAAATGTGCACCTCTGATTGTATAAAACTTTTTACGTCATTCTTAAGACTTGGATTATTTGATTTCCTAAATCTTAATAGAGATTTCAGATTTAGAAGCAATCAAAGCAAAAAACTGTAATGTCAAATTATTTAGCTAAAAATAACTTTGACTTGCTTAGATTTTTATTGGCAAGTATTGTTTTTCTTGTGCATGCATCCGGAATGTCTGGGCTGACCGGAGTGGTCTCGTATTTTAATTTTTTATCTGCTGATGTGGCCGTTAAGTCTTTTTTTATTATTAGTGGTTTCTTGATTTTTATGAGTTATGAGAACTCATTAAATATACGTAGCTATTTTATAAAAAGATTTCGGCGCATATACCCAGCTTATGTTGCTGTTGTTGTTTTATCCGCAATGATTGGCTCTTTTTTTTCTACCCTATCTTTTAAAGATTATTTCTGTTTTGATCTAGTAAAGTATCTTTTCTTTAATCTGATTTTTTTAAATTTTATTCACCCAAATCTACCTGGACTTTTTGAAAGTAATACTATCTCTGCAGTTAATGGAGCACTTTGGACGTTAAAAATTGAAGTAATGTTTTACTTGTGTGTGCCATTTATTGTTTTTCTTTTTCAAAAATTTAATCGTCTATTCATTTTAGTCACTATTTATGTGTCTTCTGTTGTGTATAGTTTTTGCATGTTTAAGTTGTCTGAGATTTATGGTGGCATATTTCCTGAGTTGCAACGTCAGTTGCCTGGGCAGTTGATGTATTTCATGGCTGGTGCTGCCGCGTATTACTACTACCAATACTACGCAGCCTATTCAAAAGTATTACTTGGATTAGCAATGACCTGCTTAGTTTTTAAATCTTCACTACCGTGGCTTTTTTTGGAGCCTTTTATCTTAGGTAGTTTTGTGCTATTTTTGGCTTTTGCATTACCTTATTTAGGGAGATTTTCTAAATACGGTGATTTTTCTTACGGGATTTATATTATCCACTTTCCTATAGTACAGATGTTCATTGCAAAGCATTTATTTGATATTTCTCCAAGTTTGGCTTTAGTTTCTATAGTGCTGATTGTTTTTTTTATGGCAATTTTATTATGGAATTTTGTGGAAAAACCTTTTTTGCAGAAAGGCTCTCATTATTTGTCAGGTTGATTTAACCGGTACATATTTGTTGAATCTCTTTGCTTTGACAATTTTTATAATGTAAAGCTATTTACTGTAGTTGTAGAAGAATAGAAGCTACAGGTCCAATTTTTTTCTGTCATGGTTCTCAATTTGTTATAGTATTAATAAGTTGTAATGCGTGTGTTTCTAGGTTTGTTAATATTTATACTGAAAACTAAAGGGTTCAATGAAGGCGGTTATATTGGCTGGGGGCTTAGGAACTCGTATCGCGGAGGAGACTTCTTCTCGTCCTAAGCCTATGGTTGAGGTGGGTGGAAAGCCAATTTTGTGGCACATTATGAAAATATATTCTGCTCACGGCGTTAATGATTTTGTGATTTGCTGTGGCTACAAAGGTTACATGATCAAGGAGTACTTTGCCAATTACTTCCTACATATGTCTGATGTGACATTTGATATGGCAAATAATAATGCTATGCAGATACATCAGCACTATGCTGAGCCTTGGAAAATTACATTGATCGACACCGGAGAAAATACATTAACTGGTGGTCGGTTAAAGCGTATTGGCCAATATTTAAATGATGAGGATTTTTGTTTCACATATGGCGACGGTGTTGGTGATGTAGACATCACAAAACTGATTGCTTTTCACAAATTACATGGTAAGCAAGCAACGGTAACTGCAGTTCAACCTCCTGGGCGTTTTGGCGCGCTCGATATGGTGGGCACTTCCGTAAAAAGTTTTGTAGAAAAGCCCCATGGTGATGGCATGTACATCAATGGTGGTTTCTTTATTCTCTCACCTGATGTGCTTGATTTTATTGAAGATGACAATACTATTTGGGAGCGCAAGCCTTTAGAGATGTTAGCAACGCACGGTCAATTGGAAGCTTTTATTCATAATGGTTTTTGGCAGCCAATGGACACTATGCGTGATAAGCAGCAGCTAGAAGAGTTGTGGGCATCTGGCAATGCCCCATGGAAAGTTTGGCTATAGCGTGTCTGCATTATCCAATCGCGAGGCTGCGTACCGCGCATCCGTTGAACCCAGTTTTTGGAAAAACAAGCACGTTTTTCTGACTGGTCATACGGGCTTTAAAGGCGGTTGGTTGTCGTTATGGCTAAGTTTCATGGGCGCTAAGGTGACTGGTTACGCGCTAGCGCCCAATACGAGCCCCAATTTTTTTGAAGTGGCTAAAGTAGCAGGCGATCTTGAGCATTCGCATATTGCTGATATTGGTGATTTGGGAAGATTGCAAAAGGCAATTGCGGATGCCAATCCAGAAATCATCATTCACATGGCTGCGCAACCTTTGGTACGTTATTCCTACGCTAATCCAGTTGAAACTTATGTCACCAACGTGATGGGTACAGTGCATGTGCTGGAATCCATTCGTCATGTGGATAGCGTTCGCGCAGCCGTGATTGTCACTACCGATAAGTGTTATGAGAATAAAGAATGGTCCTGGGGGTATCGCGAGAATGATCCCATGGGCGGCTATGATCCCTATAGCAATAGCAAGGGCTGTGCTGAGTTGGTAACCAGTGCTTACCGTCAGTCTTATTTCCCAGTCGAGAAATATCTTAAGCATCAAGTGGCCATTGCATCTGCTCGAGCGGGCAACGTGATTGGTGGAGGTGACTGGTCGGAAGATCGTTTGATTCCGGATGCTATTAAAGCCTTTGAGGCAAAAGAATCTTTACTGATTCGCAATCCATTAGCAACACGGCCATGGCAGCATGTCTTGGAGCCTTTATCTGGTTACTTGGTCTTAGCGCAAGCGCTTTATGAGAAAGGCGCTAAGTTTGATGGTGCCTGGAATTTTGGTCCACGAGATTATGATGCAAGGCCTGTGCAAGAAGTGATAAATTTACTAATTAAAAATTGGGGATCATTTGCTAGCTGGACTCAAGATCAAAGAGACCAGCCTCATGAGGCGCACTCCTTAAAGCTCGATTGCTCCAAGGCGCATCAATATCTCAATTGGACTCCTCGTTGGGATCTAGAGCAGGCAATTGAAAATATTATTCAGTGGCATCATGCCTATCAAAAACAAAGCAATTTGCGAGAAATTAGTTTGCAGCAGATCAGCAAATACCAAAATTCCTAATAAATCTTTTTAAAATTAAAAATGACTGAAACTAATATCTCTGTTGATCAATTTGCCAAAGACAAAATTCGTAAGCAAATTTTGCAATTAGTCAAAGAGTATTCTGCTCTAGAGTTTTCTCTTAAGAAATTTATTCCTGGTCAAACTATGGTACCTCCATCAGGTAAGTTAATTGACTCAAAAGAGTTAGAAAATATGGTCGAAGCTTCTTTAGACGGTTGGCTAACTACAGGGCGCTTTAATGATCTTTTTGAAAAGAAGCTCGCACAATTTATTGGCGTCAATTATCTAATTACAGTGAACTCTGGATCGTCAGCAAATTTGGTAGCCTTTTCAACGTTGACCTCTGCTAAGTTGGGCGAGCGTGCTATTAAAAAGGGGGATGAGGTGATTGGTGTGGCGGCGGGATTTCCAACAACTGTAAATCCCATCCTGCAGTTTGGTGCTGTGCCAGTTTTTGTGGATGTGGATCCTATTACTCATAATATTGATGCAACTAAAATTGAAGCTGCAATTAGCTCAAAAACCAAGGCAATTATGTTGGCTCACTCCTTGGGAAATCCATTTAATTTGGATGTCATTACCGCGCTATGTAAAAAGTATAATTTGTGGCTTGTAGAAGATTGTTGCGATGCATTAGGCTCAACTTATAGAGGGCAAATGGTTGGCACTTTTGGGGATATTGGCACTCTCAGTTTTTATCCGGCTCATCATATAACCATGGGAGAGGGTGGTGCAGTATTTACCAATAATCATGAGCTAAAACAAATTGCAGAAAGTTTTAGAGATTGGGGTCGAGATTGTTATTGCGCACCGGGAAAAGATAATACCTGTGGCAAGCGGTTTGCTTGGCAATTGGGCGATCTTCCGTATGGTTACGATCATAAATATACCTATAGCCATTTAGGTTATAACCTGAAGATTACAGACATGCAGGCAGCATGCGCTCTAGCGCAGTTAGAAAAAGCCCCGGTATTTATTCAGGCTCGTAAAGATAACTTTAAGTTTTTGAAAGAGCGCTTGAGCTCTTGCGAAAAGTTTTTACAACTACCAGAAGCTACAGAAGGATCGGATCCGTCTTGGTTTGGATTTCCAATTACCCTCAAAAAAGATTGCCCGGTATCGCGTGTTGATATAACAAGCTATTTAGATCAAAACAAGGTGGGAACTCGTCTTCTCTTTGCGGGAAATTTAATTCGTCAACCTTATATGAAAGATGTTGTGTATCGTGTTAGTGGTGAGCTTACTAATACTGATAATGTAATGAATAATACATTTTGGATTGGCGTTCAACCTGCTTTAACAAATGAGATGCTTGAGTTTGCTGCATCAAAAATTGAAGAGTTTTTAGGCGTATCGTTTTAAGCGCAATACACATGGGTAGCGAGTTATAAATGAATGTAATTTTTGATCTTGATGGGACATTAGTTAATTCGGCGCCTGGAATACTGAGTACATTAAATCATGTAGTAAAAAAACATAATATTAGAAGTTCTGGGCAGTTATCTTCTGCACTAATAGGGCCTCCTTTGCGAGAAATGTTGCGTGGTTTGTGTGGCCCCTGTGAAGATCAAGATATCGAGTTAATGGAAAAAACATTTAAGGCTTACTATGATGAAACTGGGGTGCTAGAAACTACCCAATATTCCGGTATCACCCAAATGCTGGCTGACCTTGGGGCTGCTGGGCATAATTTATTTCTAGCAACGAATAAGCGGATGGCGCCAACCCATTTGTTGATGAAATTTTTCTTATGGGAAAAATATTTCTTGGGTGTTTATTCCTTGGATAGTTTTGAGGTTCCAATGCAAGATAAGGCTGCTCTTTTGGAAAGGGTTATGAATCGACACTCGTTACTAAAAAACGAGACGATTTATATTGGTGATAGGCCGGAAGATTATGATGCTGCCAAGAAGTGCGATATAAATTTTATGCATGCGACTTGGGGTTATGGAGGGGGTATTAATGATTGGTTGGGTGTGATTTTAAAAGCGCCCAATGAAATTTCAGATCATCTTGCAGGTGATTTAAGTAATCTTTGAAATAGAGCTAATGTATTTAGTAAAGCTAAAAATTTTTAAAAAGGTGTGAATGTGAGTAAATTACCAAATAATCTATTTGTGCTTGAAATGGCCAACAACCACATGGGCGATATTGAGCATGGGATTAAATTAATTAGGGCCTTTGGAGTGGTTTGTAAAAATTACCCTCAGTTTAAATTTGCATTCAAACTTCAATACCGCGACTTGGATACTTTTATTCACCCTGAATTAAAAGATCGAATGGATATTAAATATATTAAGCGCTTTGCAGAAACTAGACTTTCTAGAGAGCAATTTGATATCTTGATTGGCGAGATTAGGGCAAATGGATTTATGACAATGTCCACCTCTTTTGATGAGGTTTCGTTTGATCTCATAGAAGATCAAAATTTAGATATTATTAAAATTGCAAGTTGCTCATTTACAGATTGGCCGGTCTTAGAAAGGGCCGTATCAATTAATAAGCCAATCATTGCCTCTACGGCAGGTGCTTCACTTGATGATATTGATCGGGTTGTGAGTTTTCTATCTAACCGTCAGAAGGATTTTGCAATTATGCATTGCGTTGGAGAATATCCGACTTCTGATGAAAAGATGCACTTATCTCAAATTGATTTTTTAAGGAAACGGTACCCAAATATCAGAATTGGTTTTTCTACACACGAAAATCCTGACAATACCGACTTAATTAAGATTGCCATTGCTAAGGGCGCTAATATTTTTGAGAAGCACGTTGGCCTAGTTACAGAAAAATATCCAATTAATGCCTACTCAGTAACTCCAGAGCAAGCAGATGAATGGCTATCAGCTGCCGCCTATACCGTAATGGTTTGTGGTGAAGGCCAATCGAGATTGCCAGAGAATAAAGCGGAAAAAGATAGTTTGCGCTCTTTAAGAAGGGGTATGTTTGCTAAAACAGCTATTAAGGCTGGTCAGAGAATTACGCGGGATGACTTTTATTTTGCTTTTCCGCCAAATGACTCTCAATTTACAGCTAACGACTATTCAAAATATTCTGAATTTATCGCAAGTGCTGATATTAAAGAGAATCAAGCAATAGGGCCTGAGAATGCACTTTACAACAATACTAGAGAAAAAATTCTTGATATTGCTAAGCGTGTCAAAGCCTTGCTTCAAGAGGGTAAGGTTATTGTTCCTGGTGGTGTTGAGCTTGAAATTTCTCATCATTATGGGCTTGAGAAATTTGACGAATTTGGTTTAGTCATGCTCACTGTTGTAAATCGAGATTACTGCAAGAAACTTTTAGTAAGTCTTCCGGGGCAATTTCATCCGGAGCAATACCATAATCAAAAAGAGGAGACATTTCACGTTTTGTATGGGGAACTTGAATTGTTGCTTGATGGAAAACCCCAAATCTTAGGTCCTGGTGATGTAGTTACGGTGATGCCTGGGGTAAAACACGCGTTTCGCTCAGCTGGTGGTGCAGTGGTTGAAGAAATTTCCTCTACCCACTTTAAGAATGATTCCTTTTATACCGATGAAGCAATTAATAAAAATCAAAATCGTAAATCGGTTCTAACATATTGGATGGTTGACTAATGACCTCAACTACAAAAGTAGTTCGTGTTGCTGACTATTTATTAGGTAGGCTTGCTGACCTGGGTATACAAGATGTTTTTTTCTTGCCGGGTGGTGGTGCAATGTATTTAAATGATGCGCTTGCTTGTGATTCTCGTATTACCGCTATACCTTGTCATCATGAGCAGGCCTGTGGTATCGCTGCTGAAGCCTATGGTAGAACGCACCATGCTGGGTTTGGTGTGGCGATGGTTACAACCGGGCCTGGCGCAACAAATGTTTTAACGCCTGTTGCAGGTGCGTGGATTGAGTCTTTACCATTGTTTGTTTTGTCTGGACAGGTAAAAAGGCCTGATGCACTTCGTGGTAGACCGCTACGTCAAAGTGGCGTGCAAGAAGTCGATGTTGTATCGATGGTAAAACCCATCACCAAGTTTGCAGTGACTATTGATGCGCCCGAAAATGCCCGCAAATGTTTTGAAGAGGCTATTTGGCGCATGCAAGAAGGGCGTCCAGGACCTGTCTGGATAGATGTGCCCTTAGATGTTCAAGCTGCTCCTATCGATCCCGATAAACTCATCGGATTTGAGTCGCCGGTCGTTGATGTAAAAACTAACTTGCAAAATCAATTGGATGAACTTAAAGAACTATTGTCCCAAGCAAAACGTCCTTTGATTTTGGCGGGGCATGGAGTTCGGATAGCTGGCGCAGCTGAGCAATTTAAAGAACTGGTGGATAAATTAGGAATTCCCTGCGTATTTACCTGGAATGCTTCAGACATTTTGTCCTGGGATGATCCCTTGTATATCGGTCGCCCTGGTGTTGTTGCGGCACGTGCACCAAATTTTGCGGTTCAAAACTGTGATTGTTTGATTAGCATTGGATGTAGATTAGACAATATTATTACCGCGTACAACCCAAAAGGGTTTGCGCGAAATGCCAAAAAAATTGTTGTTGATGTGGATCAAAATGAACTAGATCGACACCAAATGGATATTGCTCTACCAATTCTTTCTGATGCCAAGGATTTTATTGAGGCGTGCCTAGCTAGTAATTTTTCAACACAAGTTGAATGGGATGGCTGGAGAAAAAAATGTCTAGATTGGAAAAAAAGATTTACCCCCTTAGATGGCAGAAAGTTTGAGTCCAATACCCCAATTAGCCATTATGAGTTTGTAGAGACAATCTCAGACGCTATTCCAGAAAACCAGTTGGTGATTACTGGCAGTTCGGGTCTGGCAGTTGAGGTTTTTTATACGGTATTTCGAAATAAGCCAGGCCAACGGATGTTCTTAACATCGGGATTAGGATCTATGGGTTATGGTATCGCTGCCTCTATTGGTGCATGCATCGGTGCAGGAAGAGTTCCCACAGTTTGCGTCGAAAGCGATGGAAGCTTAATGCTTAACCTGCAAGAGTTGGCAACATTGAAAGCGCTAAATTTACCCATTACCGTTGTAGTGATGAATAATGGTGGCTACGCCTCTATTCGCAATACGCAGCGTAATTATTTTGAGGCTAGGTACTTGGGCACCGGACCAGCATCTGGGCTATTTATTCCTGACTTTGTAGAAGTTGCTAGGGGAATGGGATTGGCAGCTCAAGATATCAACACTGTAGACCAGCTGAAAAAATCTTTTTCCTCCATTGGGCCAAGAGTTTTGAATGTGCACCTGATGACTGATGAGGTTTTATCACCAAAGGTTGCCGCAATGCCTCAGCCAGATGGTTCGATTATTTCAATGCCATTAGAAGATATGAGTCCCTTATTAACCCTTGATCAACTCAAGGCAGAAATGATTGTTGAAGTTGATCCCAATTCTGAAAAGGTTAGGACTTGATTAACAAGACTCATTTTTGCAGGGTCTGTGATGGAGCCCTATCTGCGTCACCGTTGCTAGGGTATGAAAATTCACCAAGATCAGCCCAAGGATTTTTAGACGCTATTGAAGATCTCGACGATTCGGTGAATTTAGAAATCTTTCAATGCGTGTACTGCGGCCTTGTTCAACATAACCTAGCGCCAGTTCCTTATTTCAAGGAGGTGATACGCGCTGTTGCTTTTTCAAGCGAGATGGGTAAATTTCGTATCGATCAGCTTCGTAATTGGGTTAAAGAAAACAATCTAGAAAATAAAAAAATTCTAGAGGTTGGCTGCGGTAGAGGGGAATATATTGACTTGCTTATCAGCGCTGGAGCCACAAAAGTTTCTGGAATTGAATATGCTCAGCAGAGTGTTGTAACTGCAAGGGAAAAATGCCCGCAAATCTACCAAGGATATTTAGACTCAGATTTTGAGCTGCCAGGCGACTTTGAGTTTGATGCATTTACAATTTTCAGTTTTTTAGAGCACTGGCCTAATCCAAATCAAGGGCTAAGACTAATTCATTCAGTTTTAAATGAGGGTGGAGTTGGTCTAGTAGAGGTTCCTAATTTTGAGTTAATTCTTAACAAGGGTTTGTATTCTGAATTCACCACAGATCATATTTTCTATTTTGATAGAAAGTCCTTTACATTTCTTCTTGAAAAAAATGGATTTGAAGTAGTCTCCATTGAGTCAGTCTGGTATGACTATATATTGTCTGCAAAAGTGCGTAAAAGACCATTGCTAGATGTAAAAAACTTTTTAAATATACAGAGTAGGATCAAATCTCAATTAACTGAATTCATTAGTCAGCATGGGGCTGGTGAAGTGGCCATATGGGGTGCCGGTCACCAGGCCCTAGCAGTCATTGCAATGGCGAAGGTGGCCAATCAAGTTAAATATATTGTTGATTCAGCACCCTTTAAGCAGGGTAAATTTACGCCAGCGACTCATTTGCCAATTGTTAGTCCAGAACATTTAAATACTAAGCCACCTAAGGCTATTATTGTTATGGCAGCCGGTTATTCAAATGAAGTTGTTCGGATACTTTTAAGCAATTATTCGCATATAAAGCATATTGCAGTCTTGCGCGAGGACCAATTGGAGGTAGTGCAATGAGTGAGGATCTAAAATTTCATTTAGATAAAGTCTTAGAGCATGTCAAAAATGCAAAAGAGGGGCTCCCACTCGATGTATTTTATTTCGTTAGTCAGCTGACCCCGCTAATTAATGTTGACTTGTTAATTAAAAATAAACAAGGTCAGGTCTTGTTGACCTGGCGTGACGATCGTTTCTATGGGCCAGCATGGCATATCCCTGGGGGCATTATTCGTTTTAAGGAAAAGATTGAGCATAGGATTGAACAAGTTGCGCAGCTGGAGTTGGGGGCAACAGTCAATTTTGCCGCTGAGCCCATTCATATTCGTGGCTTAATTAATACCGAAAGAGATGTACGCGGCCATTTCATTTCCATGCTGTATTTGTGTGAACTTAGTAGCGATCCAATGAATGAAAAAGCGTACATAAGTGGAGAACCCAAGCAGGGGCAGTGGGCTTGGCATGATAAAGCGCCGGAAAATTTATTGAAAGTGCACGAATCTTTTAGAAAGTTTATAGATGAAACCCCGCCACTCTGATTACAACATTAGCAGGGATATTGCTGATGTTATTTCTCGTTTGGGTGCGGATATTGAGTTACTTAACAATAAGTCAATATTAATTACTGGTGGCACTGGTTTTTTTGGACGCTGGCTGCTGCAAATTCTACGCTCGCTAATTGTAGAAAAAAAATTCAATATTGACATTTATGTATTAAGCCGTAACCCAGAAAAATTTTTAAAAGAAAATGCCGGCTACTCATTTGATCAATTTGTTAACTTTATTTCTGGAGATGTGACAAATTTTCACTTGCCAAATATCAGTCTTGACTACTTAATTCATATGGCAACAACAGCAGCATCCGAAACATTTCATGGGGAAGACCAGCTTCAAAAGTTAGATCTTTTATACAGAGGCACAAGAAATACTCTAGAGCTAGCGGTTCGAGCTGGCGTTAAAAAAGTATTATTTACATCATCTGGCGTGGCCTATGGCCCATCGGGTGACACCCTTTTTACCGAAGAAATGCTCCAGGCTCCTAGGACAACGATGGTTTCTTCCGCATTAGGCGAAGGAAAAAGGTTAGCGGAGTATCTAATTGGGTATTACGCACTCAAAGGTGGCTTTGATTACTCAATTGCTCGATGTTTTTCTTTTTTTGGGCCATTCTTACCTCTGGATATTCACTATGCAATTGGGAATTTTGTAAATGATGCAATTACCAAAGATGTAATTACCGTAAAAGGAGGAGGGCAAGAATTGCGCTCTTATTTGTATATAGCGGATGCTTGGGTATGGCTTTTAAAATTGCTGATCCATGCAGATAACGATATTTATAATGTGGGATCATCAAAACCTGTTTCTATTGGGGAGCTAGCCACTGTAGTTAAAAATACTCTAGCTGCCCAAAAACAGGTAGAGTTTCTAGGATTGAACCATGACGTGGGAAACTTTAGCCGTAATGCTTACATCCCAAGTAATGATAAGATTTGTAACAAATTCGGATTAGCTGAGTGGACAACCTTGAGTCAGGGCATTAAAAAAATGGCAAATTTATGAAAATAGGCCTAAGTCCATTTTTATTCTGTTTAAGCATCGTTAATTTTATTGAGGAAAATAGATTATGAGTAGTTCACTTCAAATCTTGGCTGACCATGAGGCATTGTCTTTAGTTGAGAAAAATAAGCGCAAGGATCAGAGTCAAAAACGCCCAAGAGTTCATGAAAAAATTCAGAACTATTTTAAAAATATGCTTGATGGAGATATTAGTCCAATCTTGCGATTAAAGATTAACCGCTCACTATGTAACTTTAATTGCGCCCACTGCTGTGAAGAGCCCTACATGACGCGAGACTTAAAAAAACGTACTGGCATGCCAGACCCTCGACCACAAATGTCATTGGATGACTATAAAGAGCTCTCAAGACAGGCTGATGACTACGGATTATTTAGATTTGTTCTCACAGGTGGGGAAGCCTTAATTGATAAAAATTTGGATAAGTTGATTGAGGCTCTTGATCCGATGAAGCACTTGATCATTCTCGATACCAATGGTTGGACATTTGATGACGAGAAAGCAAAGTGGTTTGCGGGATTAGGTGGCTATAAGGCTCAAATTTCACTGGATAGTTTTATTGAGGCGGAGCACGATCAGTTTAGAAGTAAAAAAGGCTCTTACAAAAGAGTAATGCGGGCGTTAGAAGCTTCTAAAAAAGCAGATCTAGAGTTGCTGATTTCAACATGCATCATTAAGGATAGAGTCTTCACCCAAGAATTTGAAGATTTATGCAACTTTTGCAAGGAGGGAGATATCCCGCTATACGTAACCCTTGCAAAACCTGTTGGAACGATGAGAGAGCAAGATACTTGGGTTTGTACAAAAAAAGATGTAGATCAGTTAAAGTATTTAGAAGATAAATATAACGTCTTTACTCACATGACCCCATCGTATGGTCAGCCAGGACGGTGCATTACTGTAAAGGGAATTAACACCGTCAATCATGACGGCGAAATTATCCCTTGCCCATATATGGATCTATCAATTGGTAATGTTACTAAAGAACCCTTGTCGGTAATTATGGAGAGGGGAATGATGAATAGCTGGCTAGGGCCTTATCGTGATGAGTGCATCATCGGTGAGCACAAGGATTTTATTCAATTCCACAATCAATCGGTGCACGATTATTTGGATATTAGTCCATTATTGCCAGTTCCTTATGAGCACGGTTTTGGCCGAACAAAAACTATATCTAAATAAATAAAGGATGCTATGAGTTTTTTTAGCGAAATTGGCCGACGCATTCCCGATAAAGGATTCCGTCTTTTTGGTGAGATACCTCAAACTTACTATAGGCTTGATGGGCATCTGAATGATTATTCTAGTGTGCTATCAAATTCCATTCAGTACGGTGGTGTTGATTCAGGAATTGACTTAAAAACTTTTCAGAATGCTTGTGAAAATCTTAAAAAAGAATTTGAAGAAAATTCTGATTATCAGAATTTATTTAACGGGGTTGCTGTTCCTTTTATATGTAAATCCAATAAATCCTTGGATGACTTAGGCAGAGACTTGCAAGATGTTGAGTTACCAAATTTTCAGCGGGCATTTAATGCCAAGTTTCCTGATCAACATTTCAAGGCAATATTACAAAGTGACTCACAATTAGCAGGTAGCATAACTTTAGATCCAAGATCGCGTTACCAGTCTTTTGCAGATGCGTGTAAATCAGATACTGTAATTGGGTGGTATTTCCCCCAGGCGCTGCAAGAATTTGACGTTGAGTCACAAAGACAGCAGATGGTTGATTTGCCAGATACTGGAAATATATGCCTAAGTGGTGGTATAGATATTATCGCCGCGCTAATTGGAAATCCACAGCTCTTGATTAGCGAAGAAAATTATGCGCCTATATTGTGCCTTTCAGCATATGTTCATAAGGATCCAAGATTAGTTCTACTCATGAAATCTTATGGCCCTCATATGGAGTTTTGGTGCATGACACAGATGCTCTCAAAAAATGTCACCCAAGTATCTGAGCAATGGGCTGGCGGCTTAACAATTTATAGCACTCTATCCAAGTGAAAATTTTCCCCCCATGCTCTAGGATGGCCTGAAAAATGGGGAGGAAACTTGTTTTTGCGGGGCTTGGAATTCAGTTTGAGAATACTTATAAAGCTTTGATAAGCATTCTTAATGAGAGTCCTAGTTACTATATTGATAATAATCCCCAAAAAAATGGCAAAGAAATTGGCGGTATTAGGATATCGTCAGTCAGTGATTTGCCAAAAGATTGCGAATACGATATCTATATATTCTCCAGAAGTTTTGATGTCATTTCGAAGCAAATTAAATTAAGCAATATTAAAGCTAATTGCTACTATGTCTCGATTACTAAGGGCCCAAGTGCAATTATCGGAACGCCGCTAATACGTAACCATGAAGAGTCTAATGGTGAAGATGTCAAAATCAACGGTGAGCAGATTAACTTACGTAATAAATCGGCATTAATTACGGGCGCGTCTCGTGGTATAGGGAGAGAAATTGCCAGGAGTCTTGCCAAGCGAGGTTGTAATTTAATATTGCAAGCTAGGGATAAAAATTTATTAGCAGATGTGGTCCGGGATTGCGAAGGTTATGGCGTTATAGCAACTCCCTATTATGTTGATTTGGATAATCTTGATTCAGTAAGGCAATGGCTTACTACATTAGACAAAGAGTCTATAGATATCATTTATAACAATGCTGGAATTTCTCCTGAAAATAGGATGCCCAGTCAGTTTGATGTCTCTGAAGATGATTTTTATAAATGCTATACAGTAAATACAATTGTCCCGATGATCATATCCTCTTATTTTATTGGGGGGATGATGAAAAGAAATTATGGAAGAATCGTTAATTTAAGCACAAATATTCAAAATAATATTTGGTCTATTGCATACGCATGCAGTAAAAGCGCGCTAGATAAATTATCGAGTGAACTTGCTTTAGCGGTTAAGGGGTTTGATATAGCGGTGTCAACCATAGACCCGGGTGCTGTAAGAACTGATATGTCAAAAGGTATTGGAAGTTTTCAAGTCGATTCAGTCATTCCCGGGGCTTTGCTGGGGATTTTTGGAAAATTTGTATCCGGAAGAAATTTGGTCGCCCAAGATTATTCTGGGTTGAGTCTAGTAGAAGCGCTCAATAAATATAATTTTATGTATGGTCAACATGAAGATTGATCAAATTAATATGTCGCCAGACGACAGTGTAAAAACAATTTTAGAGTTAAATAAATTCAATGAGATTTATGTATATGGCGCTGGGAGTGCTTTTCATTGGGTATATGAAATCCTCGTAAGGAACTATCGGATAGAGATCGCAGCAGTTATTGATGCCAAATATAGCAATGGCGATGTTCTTGATGGCATACCTTGTATGAACTTTGATGAGTTTATGCAGCAAGGAGTGCCTACTTCATCACTAGTGATTGTAAGTATTGCAAATATTGAAACAGCCAAGAAAATTATTGAAAAATTTAGCTTAGCTGGGTATCTAAATATCGTAAGATTATTTGATATATATGAGGTGCATGACCCATTTCAAAGCAGGGGATCAATTGATTGGTCAAAAAATGCCGAGATGATTAATGAAGTGTATGATTATTTTGAGGATAATCAAAGTAGAGAAATATACTCCTCTATTATTTCAACGCATCTATCTAAGCATCCAGTCCCTTTAGCATTTGATGATGAGCGGACGCAAAATTTTGATCCGGAAATAACAAAAAATGTATCTTATGAGTCGACTTTAATTTGTGGATGCGGTATCCACGATCTAGAAATTTTTATTAGCGGGGTGCGCAAACGTAAGGTAAGACGAGTTGCATGTTTTGAGCCTGAGCCAATAATCTACTTTGGGGAAGATAACGGTTACCCTGGATTACTAAATTACATCTTCGATCAAAAGAAAAAAATTGACTTCAGTTGTATAGCTTACCCCTTTGCAGTGTCAAATACAAACTCTGTTGAGAAATTTAAATCCGCCAATCAAGAGAGCGGGATGAGAACGTCAAGAACTAGCTTTGGTTCAAGACTATCCCATGATGGGCTTTCTTATGTACAAACTGTAAGTCTGGATCATTTTTGCCAATATGAAAAGCCAACCGCTTTGATTATTGATGCTGAGGGTGAGGAGATCAATATTTTGGAAGGGGCAAGAGGTGTTATTTCAAAAAATGCTCCAAGTATTTCTGTTGCCGTCTATCACAAAATTAATCATATATGGGAGACCCCCTTTTTGCTTAAGGAAATAAATTCGGCATACAGGCTATATCTAAGAAATTACACCGGATTTTGCTCTGAAACAATTTTATATGGAGTATGTAAATGAAGGACCTAATATTTTTATTTAACAAATCTACTTCTGGGCTAAAAAAATCCTTGGAAATTCTTAGGGCTTATTTAGATGTCGATATCAATTTAGTTCTTGTTGTTAAGCCAAGTCAAGTTGATCTGGCAAATGCATTCAGTCAAGAGTTTCCTGGCATCGTAACAATCTCGGCCCTTAAAAGCTTGGAAGACATAGACTCTCGAATCAAATACTTGCAATCACGATTTATCTCTCGAAAGCAACTTATTATTGTAAATAAGCCATTAAGGGATTTGGCGATAAGAAAATTTATTAATCAAAAAAATCTAGTTAAAAATAATAAAAAAATTAGTAAACCCGGCTTGGTTTCGATAGCAATTTATAACTATAACTATGGTCGATATATTGAAAAATGCCTAGAAAGTATTTTTAAGCAAACTTATACTAATTTTGAAGTTTGTATATCAGATAATGCATCCGATGATGAATCATGGTCTGTAATCTCGAAGTACATAAAAAAATATCCAAATAAGATTAAGGCTATAAGAAATCCAATAAATCTTGGCCCAGGTTTTAATCGGGAAAATGCGGAATATTTAGCTTCAGGAGAGTATTTGCTCGTTTTAACCAGCGATGATTATCTCGACCCAAAATTCCTGGAAAAAACAGCGAAAGCATTAAATGCAAATAGGGACTGTGTGTTTGCTATGGTTCACCGAGACATTATCACAACCGAAGGAAAAGTGGTGCGTGAAATGCCCTTTTATAACCAAACCTGTAGAATTGATGGGGCTTTACAAGCAGCCGTATTTATGATGGCAGGAGTAAATCCTAGTATTTCCCAGATTATCTACCGTAGGGAGATGATTGGGTACGGATCGTTGGTAGGTGGTCATGTCTTAAATGTAAGGTGGTTTGGCGAGCGAATAAAGGATTTCGAAATGTGCTGTCGCCATCCCATTATTTATATAAAAGAACCACTCTTGAAAAATAGAGTTCATCAGACTAGCGATGGAAGCAGTATTGATAGAAACCTGATTCAGGCTATTGGCCAATATTTACTTGTGCACCAGTTTAGAGACATTGCTGCTATTTATAACGCAGAAAAGGCGGTAAATAGGCTTCCTGATGCTATTTGGAAGATTGCAACATTGTGTCTTCGGTATTCTGTTAATTTCTTGGCGCATGGAAATCACGAGTTATCAAAAAGATATTTGTGCTTAAGTATGGCCTTGAAAAATCGAGAATATGAGGATGAATTATTTGATCTTCTGTATGATTATCATATTAATGGCAATCAGAAATGCTACAGTAAACTGGAAAAAATCAGCAAATCTAGCAATCGATCTATATCGTACAGCCCTCCTGAGGGCTTTACAAAAATCAAACTTTAGGGATATATAAAATGAAATACGATGAAAATCAGATTGTCAAAACATGTTCTAAGTTGGAGTCTGGGCTTAGATTTGGTCCTGAGGGTTTAAGAGCATGTCAATTAGGGCCCTTTGCTGCGCCAGTATATTGGTCGGAAAAAGATCTTGCCAATAAAAAGGTAACAAAAGAGGAGCTAATTCAGAAACGAATGGAGTTGTTCGATCAGCTTAACGATGATTTTACGGATGTCGTTTGTAAAAAATGCTCAATGGTTGAACATAAGCCATTTAAAGAGGTTAGATTTGATCAAGTCGGTGTAATCGATCATGCGCCTAGAACTGTTTGTAACTTGAGATGCGATTTTTGCGGTTTTACGGTGGCAGAAAAGGAGGGTCGAACTGAGGATGGGTTCGTAGAACAGCAATTCGATTCTTTAGAAATTATGAAGTTATTTAAGCCTGAAGATGTAAGGTGGGATTCTTGGGTGGATTTTAATGGCGGTGAAACAAGTCTATTAAAAAATATAAATGAATACATAGATTTCTTCACAAAAATGAAGATTAGAATTTTGCTGTTTACAAATTCAGTAAAGTTTGATCCTTCTATATATAACGGCCTTAAGAATGGCTCTATTCAATGGGTGGTTACATCTATTGATGCGGGAACAGCCTCAACCTATATGGATACAAAGGTTGGAAACCAATATGAAAAGGTTTTGGAAAATAGCGCTAGATACGCTTATGCGGGAGCTCAGGGCGGCGGTAATTTTGCTGTCAAGTATATCTTCACTGAGAACAATTGTTCTGATGACGATATGATTGGATTTGCTTATGCAATGCTTGCAATTAGACCCCAGAAAATCTGGCTTACGTTTGACTTCACCCCATTTGGAGCTATACCGCCAGATGCTGATGATTTTGCTGGCTATGATTTTTCCAAGCAAATTAAAGCATATGTGAAGTTGTATAACTTGCTCAAAAAACATGGAATAGAGGCGGTTCACTATACCGAAGGCCACCTGGCCAAAATTAGCAAACCAGGAAAACTGTTGCTACAAAAGATTTATGAGGAACTAAAGAAATCAGAAAATCTTCAGATTATGAAAGTGAAAGAAGAAGATTTTTATGAAAGCGTATATTTAGAAGATTTTAGAAATGATTCTGAAACGGTGGATCTATCAAAGTACGCGAAATTTAATTTAGCTACATCGACTCTTACCGATCAGCATGGTCAGACTAAGACAATCTCATTAAATAACCGCAAGATTTTATTAGCCCCAGCTAGCCCAAAGTCTGCAACATTGCTGACCAATACTAATTTTAGTTCGGCTAGTATTTTGGGCTTCTTGGACAGAAACAAAACAATGCATGGCAAGAAGATTAATGATATTGAGGTTTTTGATTACAACCAGGTAACAAAATTGGCTCCGGAGTTAATATTTGTATATCCCCCAGATCAGCATAAAGAGGCCATTTTGAAATCAGTAATTGACGCAAGCAATGAGAATCAATTAATCATATTGGTCGAATAAATATTTAGCATTGAAAATATTGCAATGAATCACTCAATTTTCTGGAGAACGTCGCTATGACGCATGTTGTAACTGAATCTTGTATCCGCTGTAAGTATATGGACTGCTTAAGAGTTTGTCCTGTTGATTGCTTTCGAGAGGGGGATAATTTTTTAGTCATTGATCCTGAAGAGTGTATAGATTGCACTCTTTGTGTTGCAGAATGTCCTGCAGATGCAATTTTTCATTTAGATGATATACCTAAAGGACAAGAAGAATTTGTTGCAATAAATGCAGAGCTTTCCAAGATTTGGAGACATATTTCAGAAAAACACAATCCGCCTATTGACTCAGATGAGTGGTTACTTGTTAAGAAAAAAAAGCATTTAATTAGTTGATGAGTAAGGGTTGTTCCTACAAAGAGAGTCTTCAAAAGTGAAAATTCGATTTTTGCTGGATACGCTGAACGAAGATAGTAAATAAATGCAAAAGGTACCGCTTGGACGATCCAATATTTTAGTTACTAAGGTGTGCTTAGGGACTATGACTTTTGGAGAACAAGTATCAGAAAAAGATGCTCACAGCATAATGGATCTCGCGGTTGAGGGTGGCATTAACTTTATCGATACCGCGGAAATGTATCCAGTCCCAGCAAAAGCTAGTACCTATGGAAATACTGAGCAAATTATTGGAAAATGGATTGAGAAGAAGAAAAATAGATCATCAATCATTGTTGCCACTAAGGTTTCTGGTCCATCACGAGGTATGGAGTGGATCAGGGGGGGGGCATCAACATTAAATGCTGTCGATATCATTAGATCTTGCGAAGATAGTCTCAGGCGATTAAATACAGACTATATAGATTTATATCAAATTCACTGGCCAGCAAGACATACCTCAATATTTGGTAATTTATATTTTGATCCAGATAAAGCAAAAACAAGTGATATTAAACTAATGGAGGAGCAGTTGTTTGCTCTTAATAGTCTGGTACAGCAAGGCAAAGTAAGGGCAATCGGACTATGTAATGAAACTCCATTCGGAATTAGTGAGTTTATGAGGTTGGCAATAAAAAATAATCTAACCAAAGTATCGTCTGTGCAAAATCCATACTGCCTTATTGGAAGGGCAGCAGAAAATGGTTTGGATGAAATGCTGTTTAACTATAAAGTGTCTTTCTTGGGCTACTCGCCATTAGGATTTGGGTTATTAACTGGGAAGTATGATGAATTTGGTGTTGGAGATCCGCGATCGCCCAAAAATGCTCGTTTATCTTTGTATGAATCAATGCGAAATCAAAGGTGGGGCAAACAATTTGCTCAAGAAGTGGCAACAATCTATAACAATTTAGCTAGGGACAATAGTCTCACCCCCGCGCAGTTGGCGTTGGCATTTTGCTATCAAAAAAACTTGGTATCAAGCACCATAATTGGGGTTACATCAAAAGATAATCTAAGAGAAAATTTAGGCGCAATTTCAGTAAATTTAGAGCCTGAATTGTTAAAAAAAATTGATGAAATTAGGTATCTAAGAAGAGATCCGGTTTGAATAACATTCCTGTAAACTATTAAGTTAACAGTACAATATAGTTTTAATTTCTTTCATAGTCAAAAATTACTCTAGCCCTAGTAGTAGCATATGGCCATTTTTGGGGATGGTGGCGTCAAATTCTTCCTTGAATAAACCATATAAATTGATATCAAAATAGTGACCCGAACAAAAATATATAACAACTTCTAATAGTCAGATGGCTTTATTAACAATTGCAATTCCAACATGGAATAGATCAAATTTTTTAGAGATTAATCTCAGAAATATCACGAACATCGTAGAATTACGCAAAATTAGTGAAATTCAAGTTTTGGTTGTAGATAACGCGAGTTCAGACAATACTTCTGAGGTAGTTGGCAATTTTCAAAAGAAGTTTAACTTCGTTAAATACGTTAGAAATGATGAAAATATAGGACCAATTGCAAATTTTTTAAAGGCAATCAGTGTAGTAGAGACTAAATATCTACACTTATTGGGGGATGACGATTTCCTTGATGAGAAATATTTCGAATACATCCCAAAAATTTTGAATGATCAAGATTATGGCGTTATATTTTTTAATTCTTACGGATTTGATCGGAATCCAGCTCTTGAAAAACCGACTTGCATTAAATCAGGAATAACCAATTTGGATCGATTTGATGATTTAGTTCTTCAGTGCATGCAGCATACAACATTCATATCGGCGTTTATACTGAACACCAATTTGGCTAAGATTAAGAATCAGTTCGAACATTATTCTGAGATTAATTTCTCTGAAATTGTTTACTTTGTTGGACAGAGCAATTTAAAAAATATTTATATAAAAGATTATTTGGTCGCAGCAAAAAGAAATAATGCAAATATTGAAATATTTCCAAACTTGTTTATGAATGATTTTATTAGAATAGTTGACAATCTTGAGGGAAAAATTACCTCTAAAGATTTAATTAAGTTTAAATCAAAGTATTTCTTAGGTTATCTTCCTATGTATATTCGCCGCGAAAGAATTCTGTTTCCACACAAGTCGAAAGATCTTTTGTTAAATATTGAAGAGATTTGCAGACAGCATCCATTCTCCAAATTTCTTTTATCAAAAATAGTTACCATCAATCCTAGGTATCTAACTACTTATACCTATACTATTGCATTTTTTGGTAGGGTTTACCTAAATGGAGTAATTGATACAATTGCAAAAAGTTTTTCATTCATTAGGGCAAGGTATAGAAATTAATGAAAAATTTTCTTTACCTCCTTAGAGTTTTTTTTGGCATTAGCTTTTATTTGAAGTATCGAAGATCATATTTTGGATATTTATGGGGCCTTATAAATCCTATATTTATGATTACCTCAACAGCATTTATTTTTTCTTCCATATTGCATAAAGAATTCTTTGAGTACATATTTTATGTTTTTGCCGGAATGATCCCTTGGCTCTTTATTAGCCAATCAATATTTTCATCTAGCAATGTTTACATATCATATGAGGCGTTGATAAGAAAAGTAAAAATTAACCTTACCTTGCTTCCTATTGCCAACTTATTAGTCGTTCTTTTTGATAGTCTAATTACCTGTATTTTGTATTTGCTTTTAATGGCAATTAAAAATCATCAACTGTATTTTTCTCTCTTGCAGTTGATTCCAGCATATATAGTATTGATGTTGTTTTGTACAGGTTCTGCGTTTATTTTTTCAGTATTGACAGTATATTTCAGAGATTTACAGTGGCTTGTTCAGATGGGCATGCAAACTTTATTTTTCTTGACCCCTGTGTTATATAGGCCAGAATCTTTGAGTGGTAGCGCCCAGTTTATTGTCGAGATGAATCCTTTGACCCCTTTGATACAATTATTCAGCAGCATTCTTAATGGCAAAATTATTGGCATCAATGATTGGGCAGTAAGTATTTTGGTTGCTTTAATTGTATTTGTTACGGGTCTTTGTATCTATGCTTTTAATCGAACTAAAATAATATTTAGAATTTAATAGGTAATATGAGCATAGAGATTTCAAATGTATATTTAAAGTTTAGGAAATATACCTCTGGTGCAACCCATTTAAAAACTTATATTTCTGAATTATTTAAGTTTTCTGGTGTGAGATATGTAGATTTTTTTGCCTTATCTTCTTTGACTCTTAGCATCAAAACTGGTGATAGGCTGGGTATAGTTGGGTTAAATGGCGCTGGGAAGAGCACTCTTTTAAAGTTGATAGCTGGAATCTATTGGCCTAGCAGTGGGAAGTTGGTAGTTGACGGCAAGATAGCTCCATTGCTTGAAATTGGTTCTGGTTTTCATCCTGAGCTGACAGGCAGGGAGAATGTGAGATTAAATTGTGCTTTACTTGGGCTCGGAAAGAGGGAGACTGATGCAAAAGAATATGAGATATTCCAGTTTGCCGAGCTTGAGCATGTAGCCGATCAACAGGTGAAATACTACTCTACAGGCATGAATCTTAGGCTTGGATTTTCTATTTGTGCTGCGGTGGAGCCTGATATATTAATTATTGATGAATTTTTCGCGGGTGGCGACCATCATTTTATTGAGAAATCTAGGGCTAAGTTAATTCAGTTGATTTCAAATGCCAGAATCTTAATCATGGTGTCGCACGATCTTGCCTACATCAGAGAATTCTGTAACAGAGTGATTTGGTTGGACGCCGGGAAGGTCAAAGCTGATTCAGGCGTTGATGAGGTATTGGCTTTGTATGAAAATTCTTAATCTTTTATTTTGGCTGGCATATGACATCAAAAAATAAGGTTGTACTGGGCGTTATTGGAGGCAGTGGAATTTATGATATTCCCGGCTTAACAGAGCAGCAGTGGATTAAAGTAGACTCTCCGTTTGGAGAGCCATCTGATGAGCTTTTGCATGGAAAATACAATGGTCAGACGATTGTATTTTTGCCGCGACACGGTCGTGGGCATAAAATTTCCCCATCCGAAATTAATTTTCGTGCAAATATCGATGCCCTTAAGAGGTCCGGTGTAACAGATATCCTTTCTGTAAGTGCTGTTGGCTCTTTGCGCGAAAACCTCGCCCCGGGAACATTTGTCATAATTGATCAATTTATTGACAGAACTTTTTCAAGAAAGAAGACATTTTTTGAGGATGGAATAGTTGCGCATGTTTCTTTAGCTCATCCTGTATGTCATCGCTTGGGAGATCACTTAGAAGCAGCATCTAAAGCTGCCGGGTTAAGTATTGCGCGTGGCGGAACTTATTTGGTAATGGAAGGCCCGCAATTTTCGACATTAGCCGAGTCTGAAATGTATCGCTCGTGGAATTGTGATGTTATTGGAATGACCAATATGCCAGAAGCTAAATTAGCCAGGGAGGCTGAAATGTGTTACGCGTCTGTAGCTATGGTGACAGATTATGATTGTTGGCATCCAAATCATGATAATGTGACAGTCGAGCAAATTATTACAGTTTTAGTTGCCAACGCTGATAATGCTCGAAGTTTAGTTAAGGCTGTGGCTCCCATGATTGACCAGGATCCTTCCTCTGAATCTTGTGGCTGCCATAGCGCATTACAGCATGCAATTATTACAGCTCCAAATGCGCAAAACCCTCAGGCATTGGTAAAGCTAGATGCTATCGCGGGTCGAGTGTTGAAAAAATAGAATGATTAATAGTCAAGGATTTTTGAGGCAGGAGCAGGCATTATCAAATCTATCAAAGGAATTGGTTGCGCAAGGTTTAAATAAAGGCACTTCTGGTAACTGCTCTGTTAGGCATGGTAAATCTCACTTTTTAATCACTCCATCAGGTGTTTCTGTGGATAGAATTACCGCCCAATCAATAGTTTCTATGAATATATCTGGAGTGGTTGAGGGTGGTGGGCTGCCATCAAGCGAGTGGCGTTTTCATCGGGATATATATGTTGCAAGATCGGAAGTAAATGCAATCGTTCACGTGCATTCTCCTTTTGCAACCGCTTTTTCGTGCATGGGTATCGATTTGCCATCATTTCATTACATGATTGCGGTGGCCGGAGGTAAGTCTATTCGTTGTGCTCCGTATCGACTATTTGGCACTCAAGAGTTGTCGGAAGTTGCGATTACAGCTTTAGTTGATAGAAAGGCATGTTTTTTGGCAAACCACGGCATGATTTCTGTGGGGGAAAGTATAGATAAGGCTCTGGCAATTGCAGTAGAGGTCGAGTCTCTATGTGAGCAATATATTTATGCCTCACAGTTGGGTAAGCCCAGTATTCTTTCGGAGACTCAAATGGTAGATGTGCTTGAGAAATTTAAGGGTTATGGTAATTGGGTAAAAGAAAATAAGAAAGAAAATAATGACAATTAAATCATTGATTAGAACAGTCCCTCATTATCCCAAGGAGGGCATTATGTTTCGTGATATCACCACCTTATTGAAAGATCCGCTGGGCTTAAAGCTTATGGTTGATGAATTGGCAAATCGATATAAGGGCAAGCGGATTAATAAAGTGGCTGGTATTGATGCGCGTGGATTTATTGTTGGTGCCCCGTTGGCATATTTACTGGGGGTTGGTTTTGTGCCCATACGCAAGAAAGGGAAGCTGCCATCCAAAACGATTGGTCATGATTATGACCTCGAGTATGGAACCGATAGAATCGAGATTCATACAGATGCAATTGATGCCGGAGATCAGGTTTTGTTAGTAGACGATCTCATTGCAACGGGCGGTACTGCGGAGGCAGCCTGTCGCCTTATTAGTCAAATGGGTGCTCAAATTGTTGAGTGTGCATTTGTTATTGATTTACCAGATATTGGTGGAAAGAAACGACTCCAGAAGTTGGGTCACTCTGTTTTTGCTTTGACTGAATTTGAGGGTGAATAGTCTTGGGTATGAAAATTGAAGCTCTTCGTTGGTCTGGCGATTGCCTGGAGATGATTGATCAGCGTGTATTGCCTGCTAAATTTGAATATTTGAGATTTAGTGATGCGCAATCCGTAGCAGATGGTATTCGGACCATGGTAGTTCGGGGTGCTCCAGCCATAGGTGTCGCAGCTGCCTATGGAGTTGCCCTAGAGGCTATTGCTCTATCCAATTTATCCAAAAGTGATTTTGAAAAAGGCCTGTTCACTGGGATTGATACATTAGCTCAAAGTCGTCCAACAGCAGTAAACTTATTTTGGGCTTTGGAACGAATGAAAAAATTTTTGGCAAGCATTAATTATTTGCCAAACCCAGAGTTGGCAAATAATTTACTTGAAGAGGCTCATCGTATGTTGGATGAGGATGTGGCAATCAATCGCAGAATGGGAATGTTCGGCGCAGAATTACTAAGAGATGGCGCGCGAGTGTTGACGCATTGTAATGCTGGCGCTCTTGCAACCGCTGGTCATGGGACCGCATTAGGTGTTTTTCGATCTGCTGCTGAATCTGGAAAAAAAATATCGGTATTTGCCGATGAGACAAGACCATTTTTGCAGGGAGCAAGACTTACTGCTTGGGAGATGGTTCAAGAAAATATTCCTGTCACGCTCATTACCGACAACATGTCAGGCCATTTGATGGCAACGGGGCATATTGATGCCGTGGTTGTGGGTACTGATCGAGTTGCAGCAAATGGCGATGTTGCCAATAAAATTGGTACTTATATGGTGGCGGTCTTAGCTCAGCGGCATAATATTCCGTTTTATGTGGCTTGCCCACTTTCAACAATAGATATGAATATTGCCACGGGTCGTGACATCCCAATAGAGGAGCGAGATATAGACGAGGTTAAGGGTTTCCGTGATTTTCATTGGGCGGCCGAAGGTATTGCAATCCGCAATCCCGCTTTTGATATTACTCCGGCAGAATTGGTTACGGGTTTAATAACTGAGAAGGGTGTTATCAAGCAGCCTAATATCAGTAAATTAAAAGATTTAATTCGATAATTTCAGAATGAATAGTTCTGCCAAAAAATCCCGCTAAGTCATTTTTTGAAATTCTTTATATACATTTAATGATGTTAGGCTTGAGTGAGTAGAGTTTACTTGTAGGTAATTAGAGCTTTAAAGATTATTTTCGAATACTAGAAACAATAAATTAGAAAAATATTTTATTAAGGTTGTCGTTCATATTTGTTTTTACTATTATTCTGTATTATTGGTGAATTTTTGATCTTATTACTTATTTAAATTCACCAAGATTTAGCTTCGGCTTTTGATGCGTTGAGAAAAGTTAACACTCAATTAATCACTCTTGGCATTATTAATTGATGGTTTTAGGGTTTGCCATCTTTGGCCAAATTTCATATTCACTTGATTAAGTTGATACCTGTTACCATGTGCAGTCATGTTGCTAATTCATCTAGAAAATCATTGGAGAAATCTTCGACAATACAGATATGTCAGTGCTTGCTATAGCTTTCTTACTTAGTCTTCTGAGTACCTTATTTATTGTTCGGTATCGCTACTTACACGAGCATATTACTGGGGACTCTGATTTAGATGGAATTCAGAAATTTCATGTTAATTCTGTCCCACGTGTTGGCGGGCTTGCACTAGTTGTAGGTCTTGTTGGGGCTTTTACTTTTCGATATTTTCAAAATCAAGTGATTGGATCATTTGGCTTGGTTTTATTGATTTGTGCGATACCAGCTTTTAGCCTTGGTTTTTTAGAAGATTTAACTAAAAAGATAGGCGTAAAGGTAAGGTTGTTAGCGACAGCTATGTCCGCACTATTGGCTGGTTACCTGCTAGAAGCTTGGTTAAACAGCTTGCAAATATTCGGTATTGATAATCTAATGGCATCATACCCTGTATTGTCTATAGTAATTACATGTTTTGCTGTTTCTGGAGTTGCTAACTCATTTAACATTATTGATGGTTTGAATGGTTTATCTGGAATGGTGGCATTCATTATTCTTGCTGGGATAAGCTATGTTGCATTTCAATTACAAGATTTTCAAATTATGATAGCTGCGCTCGCCATGATGGGGGCAATCTTGGGGTTTCTAGTTTTTAATTATCCTAGGGGGCTGATATTTCTGGGGGATGGTGGTGCTTATTTGATTGGTTTCTGGGTAGCAGAACTTTCGGTTTTACTTACCGCTCGTCATTCAGAGGTGTCTAAATGGTTCCCTTTATTGCTATGTGCATATCCAATTTTTGAAACTCTTTTTACAGTTTATCGTCGAGTGATTATTCATAAAACACATCCTGGAATGCCAGATGCATTACATCTTCATCAGATGATATATAAGAGAGTTGTTCGCTGGGCGGTGGGGTCTTCTGTTTCTCAAGACATTGTTATCAGAAATGCGCTCACTGCACCATATTTGTGGCTTTTGACAACTTTTACAGTGATTCCTGCAGTTTTATTTTGGGATAATCCCTGGGTATTAAGAGTATTTGCGCTCTTATTCGCTATCACCTATGTTCTCTTATATCGAAAACTTGTGCTTTTTAAAGTCCCGCACTCCCTGACGATTAATCGACGTCGTTAATGCAATTGGAATTCATATCATGATTTTAGTAACCGGTGGCGCAGGTTTTATTGGCGGTAATTTTGTCTTAGATTGGCTGGCTGATCCAAAGAATGAAGGTGTTGTTAACCTAGATAAACTGACTTATGCAGGTAATTTGGCAACTCTAAAGCCTGTTGAAAATGACGCTCGCCAAGTGTTCGTTCAAGGTGATATTGGTGATTATGATCTAGTTGTCTCGCTCCTAAAAAATTTTGCCGTACGGGCGGTGATTAATTTTGCTGCCGAGTCTCATGTGGACCGATCTATTTATGGCCCTAGCGAGTTTATTCAGACCAATATTGTGGGTACATTTAATTTATTAGAAGCTGTGCGCACTTATTGGGTAGACTTATCTGATTTAGAAAAAAAATTATTTCGTTTTTTGCATGTGTCTACGGATGAAGTATATGGATCACTGTCTCCAGTGGATTCTGCTTTCTCAGAAATTAATCCCTTTAAACCAAATAGCCCATACTCAGCATCTAAAGCCGCCTCTGATCATTTGGTACGCGCTTGGTATCATACCTATGGATTACCCGTATTAACAACTAATTGCTCTAATAATTACGGTCCTTATCATTTCCCAGAGAAGTTAATTCCATTGACTATTTTGAATGCTTTGGCGGGTAAGCCCTTACCCATTTATGGTGATGGTCAACAAATTCGGGATTGGTTGTATGTAAAGGATCATTGTTCTGCAATTCGCCGCGTACTAGAGGTTGGTAAGTTAGGCGAGACCTATAACGTGGGTGGTTGGAATGAAAAACCCAACATTGATGTGGTCAGTAGTATTTGTAACATTTTGGATGAGCTGCGTCCAAAAATAGATGGCACTTCTTATACCTCACAAATTACTTATGTGAGAGATCGACCAGGGCATGACCGTCGCTATGCGATTGACGCCACTAAATTGGAGCGAGAGTTAGGCTGGAAACCTGTTGAGACATTTGAAACGGGTATTCGTAAAACAGTGGAGTGGTATCTAGCCAATAAAGAGTGGACCGATACCGTGTTGAGTGGGTCGTATCGTGACTGGGTTAAGAAGCAGTACAGTTAATCAATATGTCCTATTCATCCTTTGAACTCTTAGACCATGCTCGTTCCATTTTGGTTTTTGGGCGAGATGGTCAAGTGGGTAAGGCATTACAGATCTGTTTAAAAAATTTGAAAGTGCCGGTATTTTTCTTGGGACGATCAGATTGTGATTTATCTTCTGAAGTATCGATCACCCAAGTTCTCAATAGGTATCAGCCTCAAGTCATTATCAATGCTGCTGCATATACAGCAGTTGATGAAGCAGAGGATGCAAGTCAGCGCGAGCTTGCTTTTGCCATTAATGCAAAAGCACCAGCGTTGATGGCTAAGTACATTGCGCATGTATCTCATGGCATATTAGTCCATTATTCAACGGATTATGTGTTTGCAGATACTAAAAAGACTGCTTATCTTGAATCTGATTCAACTGGTTCAGTTGATAGCTTGTGTGTTTATGGACAAAGTAAGTTGGCTGGTGAGCAAGCGATCGAAGAAGCCTTTAATTTGGCACATGATTCTGGTCACGCGACCTATCAAGGTAGATTTTCTAGATATTTCATTTTGCGAACATCCTGGGTGTACGGTGATGGAAGTAACTTTATTAGAACCATATTGAGATTGGCTGCTGAGCTTGACCAATTAAAAGTGGTTGCAGATCAGGTGGGTGTTCCAACATCAGCCCAGTGGCTGGCAGAGATTGGCGTCCAAATAACTGGGTCTAGAGTTGAGTCAGGTATCTATCATGCTGTGCCAGATGGCCAAACTTCCTGGCACGGTTTGGCTGTATTTGCTATTGAAACTGCCGCACTATATGGTGAAGGCGTTGAAATCAAACCCGAGAATATTTACCCAATATCAGCAACAGAATATCCTTTACCAACAAAGAGACCCTATAACTCTCGGCTTAATAATCAAAAGTTAAAAAAAGCATTGTCAGATATGGCTTTTACAGGACAATATCCACATTGGAGAGATCAGGTGGAGCAATATGTGAAAGAGTATGTGGAGCAGTTGTTAAAAAGTTAATTTAAGAACCTCTAAATTTAGCAGTGACATAATCTATTCAATTTACTGAAATAGTACTGATTAAGAAACTCAAATGAAACCAACTCAACAACTCATAGTTACAAACCGGAAAGGGATTATCCTTGCCGGTGGTTCTGGTACCCGTTTGTATCCAGTCACTCAGGCTGTTTCAAAACAGTTGATGCCTGTATACGATAAGCCCATGGTGTATTACCCGCTTACCACCCTGATGTTAGCCGGTATTAAAGACATTTTGCTCATTTCTACACCGCAGGATACACCCAGGTTTTCTGACTTATTAGGTGATGGCTCTCAATGGGGTTTAAATATTCAATATGCAGTTCAACCTTCACCAGATGGTTTGGCTCAAGCTTTCATCATAGGGGAGCAATTTCTGAGTAACAACACATCAGCGTTAGTTTTGGGTGACAATATTTTTTATGGCCATGAGTTAGTCAGTCAACTTTATGATGCTAATAACCGTGCATCTGGCGCTACTGTATTTGCCTACCGCGTGAATGATCCTGAGCGTTATGGCGTTGTTGAATTTGATAATTCATTTGAAGCTTTATCTATTGAAGAAAAACCAGTCAAGCCCAAGAGTAATTATGCTGTCACAGGCTTATATTTTTATGATCAGCAAGTGTGTGATATTGTCAAGTCAATCAAGCCAAGTGCTAGAGGTGAGTTAGAAATTACAACTGTGAATGAAGCCTACCTCAAGATGAACCAATTGCACGTACAAATCATGGGGCGTGGTTATGCTTGGTTAGATACCGGCACACATGATTCATTATTAGATGCTGCTGGATTTATAGCCACGTTACAAAAGCGTCAAGGTTTGATGGTGGCTTGTCCGGAAGAAATTGCATATCGTAAGGGTTGGATTAGTGCGGAGAATGTATTGAAGTTAGCCGCTCCATTGAAGAAGAATGCTTACGGTCAATATCTTGAAAAAATGTTGAGTGAGAGAATTTCTTAAGAGACTAAAATACAGAAGAGTGATTAATGCCTATTAGAGTAACTCCTACTGCAATACCAGATGTATTAATTATTGAGCCAAAAGTCTTTGGAGATGATCGTGGTTTATTTTTTGAGTCATTCAATGAAAATGACTTTTCCAAAGCAGTGGGTAAGAAAATTACTTTTGTTCAAGATAACCACTCTCTATCGAAGAAGGGTGTGTTGAGAGGTTTACATTATCAAGTGCAGCATACTCAAGGCAAGTTGGTAAGAGTTATAAACGGAGTCGTATTTGATGTGGCAGTTGATCTGAGGCAATCATCAGCCACTTTTGGTCAGTGGGTGGGTATTGAGTTATCCGCTGAAAATAAAAAACAACTATGGATTCCAGAAGGCTTTGCTCACGGATTTTTGGTCCTGTCAGATGAGGCAGAGTTTCTTTATAAGACCACTGATTATTGGAATCCTGTTAGTGAGAGATGTATTGTATGGAATGATTTAAAACTATCTATTGCTTGGCCGGTAATTAAAGGAGGACCAATGTTGAATGATAAAGATCAATCAGGTCAATCTTGGGAGCTATGTCCCAAGTTTTAAGATCAATAAAGAAGCAGAAATACTTTTTTAGAAAACTAAAGAATTAATAAAAGATGAATATAAAAACTTTTCTTATTGCATTCTGCAAAGCATTCATCTCTCCGGGTAAAGTTAAAAAATCATACTCTCAGTGCGCTGAAGATTTGATTGTCCAATCATATTTTCCTGGAAAATTAAAAACTGGTCGGTATGTTGATGTTGGTTGTCATCATCCACGCAGAGGCTCTAACACTTATGGTTTGTAACAAAAAGGGTGGTCCGGAATCTTAATTGATTTAGAAAAAGTCAAGGTTTTAGCTAATCAAATGATTAGAAGAAAAGACAAAGTAGTTCTAGCTGCGGTTAGTGATGCAGAAGAATGGATAGAAATTTTTTCTGACAAGCCTTACTCAACAAACACCACCATAAAAAAGAACGCTAGTAATATAAATGATCAATCCATTGGTAAAGTTAAAACTCAAACTTTAACCACTATTCTCAATGAGTAAAAATTTCAAAAGAAATTTGAGTTATTAAGTATTGATGTGGAAGGTGTAGATTTACAAGTACTCAAAGGACTTGATTTAATCTCTTATAAACCCCAAATTATTTGTATTGAAAATTGGAATTGCAAGGATGGTCTTGCGGCTGTTTTAAATAGTGAAATTCATCATTATTTGAATGGCCAAAATTATGAACTTGTAGCCGTTTCTGGTTTATCTACAATTTATGAACGTTCAGCGCCTTAGATTTTTTAGTTAATTTTTCAGTTGCCAATAGCGCGCCAGAGAGTATCCAAATAAATTGACCCTCATTGAAGGTTGAGAAGTGCGAATTGAATAGGCTTGTGGTTGAGATTGCAATCAAGGTTGCGATCCCAATTGATCTATATGGATTGGTTACCCTTTGTTTCAGTAATAGAACCAGAATACTCAAGAAAACAACCAATCCAAAGATGCCATGTTCAATCAGTATTTTTAAATATTGATTGTGTGGGTCTCCTGTGATAACACCTGCAGTCCCTGATTTTCTTGCAACTTGACTGGCATATGCTTTTTCAAAGCCACCGGTACCAGTTCCAAGTAAAGCATACTTGGGAAGCATTTCAACTGTATTTTTCCAAAAAGTCAGTCGATATCCAATAGACGTTTCTTTAGTTTGGTCAATTTCTGATACAAATTCATGTTGGGCTAGAGCAATGCGATCCCTTGAGGTTTGCGTATTGAAGAGTATCCCTGAGATTAATAAAAGAATGACACTGCTAATGAGTGTTCTCTTCGTAATCGAAACCTTTTCAAGGTAGATAAAGAGAAATGTAATAGCCAATACAATGATTGCAACATAACCACTTCTTGCTGTTGAAACTAATGCGATATTTGCAATAAATAGTGGAATGCTTAAGCCGCTAGTAATTCTTAACCAACTTGAAAAAGATGCATTCAATAAGTTGGCTGTAGCCATAATGGTAGCTACTGATAAAAATAGCCCTTGAGTCGCATGATTTCTGATCACCACTCCAGCAACCTCTTGCTTTGATGAAAGTGCAGGGGTGATGAAAGTAATAAATGAGTAAACGACCAGAACCAGACAAACAAACCAAAATCCATTAATAAGAATCTGTTTTGCATGTGGGGCGTTCATGAATACTGCGGCAGCAATTGGAAGCATCAAGAACTTTCTCCATCCCCAAATGGATGATGCAATGACATTGTTTGCTTCAATGCCGTAAATGAGACCTGAAAAAAGAACTAAGATGAAAGCAATGCAGGCATAACCCAATTTTGTTTTAAAGAAATCAAGTAATTGATTTCGAAGGGCCCTGATTGATAGCGTGGCAATGAACGATAGCGCAATGAATAGATTGGCTAGAGGAGGAGAAATTGCAATCGATACCAAGCCGCCAATCACCAGATATTGTGTAATGCCGATGGGGTCGAAACTTTTATTCAGAAATCTCATGAAAAATCTCTCATCTGATTTTTTTGGTTATCGAGTTACTTAGAAACCTAATCAAGCGATAGTAAATGCCTGGAATGACTCTGCGAGTCAGTATTTTGATGCGGTACCTAGCTAAATTATAAAAATTAGATTTATTTTTTCTTTTACCATCGAGGGTGCTGATGAACATACCAAAAACACTGCCTTGTTCCACTAGAGGTTTATAAGACCAGTACTGAACAATATTCTCTTGCTGATCAATCTCTTTTAAGAGGTGGTCGGCAGGTAGTCTGGCTTGATACTTTTCAAGCCAAGCCAAACGTTTTTGGCAAGCTGCCAGGTCGGTGATGTAACCATCAGTAGTGGCGATGGGGTTTCTAATGATTTTTTCTTGGCTTAGAAAATACTCTTTGGGTACTCGAGTATCGGCTCCTCCCAAAAAGATCAAATAAGCAGGGTCTTTTTTAGAGACTTCGTTCATCACCAGATCAATTTCTTGGTTAAATGATCGATGTAAAACGACATCATCTTCAAACACCAAGATATTTTTATATTGATTTTCTACACATCTTCTCCAAGCACTGATGTGTTTGAGAACTAGCGAGCGCTGAGGCGCTTCAATTTTTGGTTGTGAACCAAACGTATTTTTTTCTAAAACAGGATCAATGGATCCCAAGTCATTTTCAAAAATGAATTCAAAAGAAATTTGATGTTTGGCTAATTCATTTTTGATATGGCTGATCCTGTCCGTGAACTTTTTGACAGATAGAACATAAACTGCATCAATGTGTTGATTGGTGAGCGAGAGATTCATGTGCTTACTTTTTTCATGAACTCAGATTTGAGTAGCATGCTCTGACCATCGGCCTTGCAATCAATATCATGATCGCCATCGACTAATCGGATATTTTTGATTTTAGTGCCACCTTTGATCACCAAAGATGAACCTTTGACCTTTAGATCTTTGATGAGTGTTACGGTGTCACCATCATTTAAGACATTACCGTGAGCATCTTTGTGTATTCTGATATCCGTAGCCTCGTTCTTAGCAGCTACCTCTGACCATTCGTGAGAACAGTCAGGGCAAATGAACTGATCGACATCGTGATAAGTATTATTCATACCGCAAACTGGGCAATTAGGTGGAAGATTTGACATGACTCAATTATAAACCTTCCTAATTATTCAATACCCTATGGTGTATGTAATGTATGGCTTGAAGAATTTTAATTTTTAGCTGGCATCAAATGTCCTTTAATTTTTTCTAATTGGGTTTGAATAGGGCTCGAAGCAAATGATGGCAAAGATTCTTTAGGTATTTCATGAATAGGGTGAGTGAATTCTGGTGTGCTGAGCCCCAGAGCTAGACGAGCACACTGCTGCATACTTCTAAAGCGCAACATCCGTCTTGGGATTTCATTCCACAATGAGCTCTCCTGTTTGAGCTCTACATAGTATTCACGGATGGTTATGGGAATGACGCGATCCTGGCGATATATAGTGCAACTCACCCATTGCGGGATCCCTTCGATCAATTGTTCGGATTCTCGAAAGTCAATCCCACAAAAGGCGGGGTGTTGATTGATCATTTTCATCCAGCCGTCCATGGTGACGTGAGGAAACCATTGACCCTGTTGATAGATGATTTTAAGGTCTCCCAGTAATGGATTAATTTTATAAAAATCAATCATATACTTCACTTGGTGTTTCAGTAACTCTGATGGGCGACCATGGGTGGACCACCACAGTTCAAATTCCCAGGGTGATCCTTGTATGGGCTCCTGAGTGCCTGTATTTGTATCTGAGGCTGAATGTTGAATGTTGGTGGATTCTTTCAGCGGTGGTCGACTTTTTTCATCGGGCAGCAGATGAGTCTCATTCAGAGAGTTAGTTGTCATGTTGATGGTGGGTGTCATAGAATCTCCTTGATCAGTAGACGACGGCTATTCTCTTGCGTGCTTTGGTATGCTTTAACCCAATCAGGATGATCTAATTCCAATTGTTTGAAGTTCGTTTTAATATTCGATTTGGGTGCTTTCCAAGTCGCCAGTATTTTTCCTTGATACGTCAGGGTATCTGCGTCTCCTAAAGTTTTCATGATCAATTGCTTGATCTCTGAAGCCAAGGCTTCCTTTTCCTTGATCATGGTTTGAATCGCATGAAAGTGTTCGATTTCTTTGACCAGGGTCTGTGGGGCTTCCACTTTTTTAGTTGCTGAGACTTTTGGAAATAGCTTGCGGCAATCGTCTTCAGAGCTGGGTTCGGGAGAAATTCTGGTGAGAACATGTTTCTCCCAAAAATGAATGGCAGACTCTAAGAGAAATTTTTCTAATTCAGGGTCTTGGTGAAGGGTGTAGATTCGAAAATCATTGTTGCCTATCAAGACCGCCACATCGCAGATCGAACAGTTGGCTAACATCATGTACCAAGCACATTGAACGTAATACGCCATTGGCACCTGGTCACTCCCAGGCTCACCCCATAAATGGGCTTGTTGAGGGTGACTAGTCTTACATTCCAAGATGCGTACAGCGGGTGAAAGATGCTGTTGATCTGGGCTATGGGCATCCACCACCCAGCGATCGATATGCCCTCTTAAATAGGGGTAC
>JACCDN010519298.1_pt1 | contig 48326 bp, 46 predicted proteins | sample 7441691 | NCBI WGS metagenome assembly JACCDN01 (sample SAMN15323439, study PRJNA562643) | freshwater metagenome | isolation source: river surface water | place: USA:Blue River Watershed | collected 2017-08-16 | reverse complement strand
CCGATAGGGTAACCTATAGGGTAACTAAATTATGCGTTTTTATGTGTTTTTTGACACTTTTCTAAAAACGAAAAAACCCTTCAAACACTGATGTTTAAAGGGTTTTTGAACTTTTATGTTTCTTTTGAAACATGCTTTCCGCGGAGAAAGAGGGATTCGAACCCCCGGACCTGTTACAGTCAACAGTTTTCAAGACTGCCGCATTCGACCACTCTGCCATTTCTCCAATAGGTCGCGCACTCATTTGCTGATTGCGAGTGCAAATATAGGATGTTTTTTTATTTAAGCAAACCTTTTCAAAATAAAAAAGCAAAAAAAAAGCAACATTTTTTTTAATGCTTTCTGTTCGAAATGATTAGCGCCATGAAAATTAATAATTTACATATTCGGTGATCTCTAATCCATAACCAATCATCCCCACACGCTTGGTTTGCGCCGTGCTGTTCGATAGTAATCGAATCTTGCTAATGTCAATATCGTGTAAGATTTGAGCGCCAATTCCAAAATCTTTGCTATCCATTTTAATTTGAGGAGCTTTTAAAGTGCCTGATTCTTGCAAAGCTTTCAATTCTACCAATCGATCCAATAGTTCAATGGATTGTACTTCTTGATTGATGAAAATTATCGCCCCTTTTTCAGCAGCATTGATTTTACGGAACATATCGTCGAGCTTTTGATCGGCGTTATGGGTTAACGTTCCTAAAATATCATTGTTAATTTGTGTCGAATTGATTTTTGTCAGCACCGATTCTCCTGCGTTCCACGTTCCTTTGGTTAAAGCCAAATGTACCTGACGGTTGGTGGTTTGCAAGTAAGCACGCAAACGATAGGTTCCAAAACGGGTTTGGATTTCAAAGTCTTCTTTCTTTTGAATCAAGCTGTCGTGCTGCATGCGATAGGCTACCAATGCTTCTATAGAAACCAATTTCAAATCAAATTTCTTAGCCACTGCTACCAACTGGGGAAGGCGGGCCATGGTACCGTCTTCGTTCATGATTTCAACAATCACACCTGCTGGTTTGCATCCGGCCAATCGAGCAAAGTCAATAGCGGCTTCGGTATGTCCTGTTCGGCGTAATACACCACCTTGTTTGGCAATCAACGGAAAAATGTGTCCCGGACGCGCTAAATCAAATGGTTTGGTCGATGGATCAATTAAAGCTTGTATGGTTTTGGCTCTGTCGGCAGCCGAAATTCCCGTGCTTACCCCATGTCCTTTTAAATCAACCGAAACAGTAAAGGCTGTTTCCATATGATCGGTGTTGTTGCGCACCATAGCATGCAGATCAAGTTCTTTACAACGCGATTCGGTCAAAGGAGCGCAAATAAGCCCTCTTCCGTGTGTGGCCATGAAATTGATCATCTCGGGCGTTACTTTTTCGGCAGCGGCCAAGAAATCACCTTCATTTTCACGATCTTCATCGTCTACTACAATGATTACTTTTCCTTGACGGATGTCTTCTATCGCTTCTTCTATTGTATTTAACTGTATGTTGTGTGACATGGTAGGTTTAGTTGTTGTCGGTCTGGGTTATTTTTGAAACTAGTTTTTGAACGGGTGTGGTAAGCCAATCAAAATTCATCATAATACCAATATCATTCGTAGCTCTATAGGTTAAGAATATCGCTAAGGGTGTCATGAGTAGGGAAGCCATCCAAGCACCTAAAAAGGGAGAAATGGTTGCTTCTTGTGCTATTTTTTTTCCAAACGTATTGATGAAATGGAACGAGATAAAAATCAACATCGCAAAAACTATGGGCAATCCTAAGCCCCCTTTACGGATAATAGCGCCTAAGGGTGCGCCAATAAAGAACATCAACAAACAAGAATAAGCCATTACAAATTTTTCATGGATGGCCAACCAATGCGAATTGATGTTTTTGGATTTGTATTCCAAATCTATTTTGGTGTTTTGGATGCTAAAGTCGGTGCTGTTGATGTTGTTTTTTGCCATCGCAATGATTTGAATGCGCTCACCTTTTGAAAATAAGGATAAAATATCTTTGGTAGCGTTTTCTTTTTTAGGTGCAGCAAGGGTATTCTCAACAGGCTTTCTATTGAGTAAGTTGTCGTTTCTTAGTGTTAAATTATCGGCAAAAGAAATCACATCTTTATTATAACTTTTTTGCAACGAATCTAAGGTGTAAGAGAGCTCAGAAACGGTTAACATCTTTTCTGATGTAATATCGCTTTGGTCTATTTCTCCTTGATTGAGTTGGGTCAAATTGATGGAAAGTATGTATTTTTTAAAACTACTTTTGGCAAAAGGTAATTTATTACGCTCCTCATATTTTGTGGGCTGAATGTCTTCGTAGTAATAGCCGTCATACAATTCAAGTTCTAACGAGTTGGAATCTTCCTCACTGGTCAATAACCCATTTTTTGCTTTGATGATGGTATTCGCACCCAGACCATAATTGGCGTTTTTTACGTGCATGGTAATGCCTTTTAAAAATTCACCATTATCCCCCGATTTTTTATCTACTTTTATATTTGAATTGCCAATGGTGTTGAATTGCCCTTCTGTAATGGCCATCGCCGGTCTTTGTTGTAGGATGGTTTTTCGAAGGTTTATGAATTTATATTGTGCTTCTGGAATGACATTATTCGCAAAAAAGAACGATACTAATGACATAATTCCAATTGTAATTGTCAACATTTTCATGGCGCGCTGTAGTGATATTCCTGATGACTTCATCGCAGCAAACTCATAGTTTTCTGCAAAGCTACCAAACGTCATAATGCCTGCCAATAAGATGGATAAAGGCAATACCAAAGGAACAATTGTAGGTGCGTAGAAAGAAAGAAATTTAACGATTGTCCACAGGTCTAAGTCTTTTCCTGCTAAATCGGTAATAAAGAGCCAAACCCCTTGTAAAATGAATATAAAAAATAAGATTACAAATACTGTAGTAAATGTAATCATATAGGATTTAATAATGTATTTGTCTAATAGTTTCACCCGATCGTTGTTAATCTAATTTATTGATGTAATAATTAGGGTATTTTGATTTGGTAAAGGTAAAATGATTTTTCGACAAAGGTTGATTTGTTTTAAAAGAATTAACAGTTAGTGTAGTTTTTGTTCCGTTTTTCCCTACTTCAATCACGGTGTAGATGTGTTTGGTTTGGGTGTCAATTCCAACCAATATTTCTTTACGATTGTCTTTGTTACTGTTTGGTGTTAATTTTACAAACTGAATTTTACGGCCTTTAACGTTTTGCGGAATATCCCAAGCATATTTGTAGCCATTATTGAAAAACGTCAACATCTTATTTGGAGTAATCGCTTTTTCATCGTTAGCATCATAATTTTCTTGGGTTACTTCTTCGTCTTCAGGAACAATGGTGAATACTTTTTTACCGTCAAAAATTTTGGTAACGCCCATGAAATTCAAATGATATAAATTGCCTTGCAAAGCTACATTGCCGTTACTTTCTTGATTGATGCGTTCTTTTGGGTTATTTAAGGCATATTTAAAGTCGATGACTATGTTATCATACGATTTTACTTTAGCTGAAACTTGGTCTAACAATTCTTTTGCTTTTTTGGCATCTTGAGCCTGTAGTGAAAATCCAATAAATGAGATCAAGAAAATACTAAACAGTTGTTTCATGATTTTTAATTTTGTTCATTATTTAAAAAGTGTTCTAAAGCCACAAGATCAGAAATCAATACGGCACGCGCTTTGCTTCCTTCAAATGGACCTACAATGCCGGCAGCTTCTAATTGATCGATCAATCGACCAGCTCGGTTGTACCCCAATTTAAGTTTTCTTTGAATTAAAGAAGCACTTCCTTGTTGTGCTGTAACAATAACTTCGGCAGCTTCTCTAAACAGCGAATCGCGCTCGGAGATGTCAATATCAAGTTTTATGCCATTATCTTCCCCAATGTATTCGGGCAATAGGTAGGCTTCAGGATACGCTTTTTGCGATCCGATAAAATCACAAATTTTATCTACTTCTGGAGTGTCTACAAAAGCACATTGCACCCGAACAATTTCATTTCCTTGCGTATATAATAAGTCACCACGACCAATTAACTGATCGGCTCCACCTGAATCTAAAATGGTTCGCGAATCAATTTTTGAGGTTACTCTAAATGCAATTCGCGCTGGGAAATTGGCTTTGATCATACCTGTAATTACGTTCACAGAAGGGCGTTGTGTAGCAATGATCAAATGGATTCCAATAGCACGTGCCAATTGAGCTAAACGTGCAATAGGTGTTTCTACTTCTTTACCAGCGGTCATGATTAAGTCGGCAAACTCGTCTACTACCAATACGATATACGGTAAAAAACGGTGTCCGTTCTCGGGGTTCAATTTGCGCAGCTTGAATTTTTCGTTGTATTCTTTAATGTTTCGTACCATGGCATCTTTTAATAAAGAATACCGGTTGTCCATTTCAATACAAAGCGAATTTAAGGTATTGATTACCTTGGTGTTATCGGTAATAATCGCATCGCCACCATCGGGTAGTTTGGCCAAATAATGACGTTCAATTTTATTGAAAAGCGTCAATTCTACTTTCTTAGGATCCACCAACACAAATTTGACTTCGGCTGGGTGTTTTTTATAGAGTAGGGAAGTCAATACGGCATTTAATCCTACCGATTTACCTTGTCCCGTAGCTCCAGCCATCAATAAGTGAGGCATTTTAGCTAAATCTACTACAAAGGTTTCATTGGAAATGGTTTTACCTAATGCAATAGGCAATTCCATTTCGGCGGTCTGAAACTTAGGTGAAGAGATTACGCTCTTCATCGAAACCATCGTTGGATTGTTGTTGGGAACTTCAATACCAATGGTTCCTTTTCCTGGAATAGGAGCGATGATACGAATGCCTAGTGCCGAAAGCGAAAGGGCAATATCGTCCTCTAAATTTTTAATTTTTGAAATGCGGACCCCTGCATCAGGAACGATTTCATATAATGTAACTGTTGGACCAACTGTAGCTTTGATTTGAGATATACCAATGCTGTAGTTTTTTAAGGTGTCAACAATTCTATTTTTATTTTCTTCTAACTCGGCTTGATTAATCGTAATGCCTCCAGAAGCATATTCTTTCAATAAATCGATGGGTGGAAATTGATAATGCGACAATTCTAATGTAGGATCAAACTCACCAAAATCTTGCACCAAGCGAGCGGCTAAATTTTCTTCTACCAATACTTCTTCTTCCACTTTTTCGATTACGAAAGCATCTTCATTTACAAATGGTTCGTTTGGAATACTGCGGTCTTCAATTGAAAAATGCGCAACTTCTGCGTTTTCTTCTTTGAGTTTAGGATCCAAATGCAGTTCGGAAGCACTCGAAATAGTAGGTTTTAAAGCTTCTTTGTCGATTTCAAAGGAATTGGGATAGGTTTTTAATTCAAAATTTCCCATTTCTTCCTCATCTTCCGTCAATAAAAAATCATCTTCCTTAGTTGGAATCGATACTATTGGCAGTTCGTCTTCAATTTTTTCTTCATCTTCTCTTGTGTGTGTGTCGGCAACTGGAGTTGGAGTTGCTTCGGCTACTAAATCGTTATTGAATGATTGAGTAGACTTTTCGAAAAAGGAGGTAAAGGTTTCTGGTGACACATTGACTTTAAAAACCAAGAAGATCAATACCCCAAATAGTAATATTAATAATGTACCGGTTTTGCCAATATAATCTTGTATGAATAAATTCATTTCATAACCTACGACACCACCTAATTGCGGAACTATATCCCACATAAATCCAAAAAGGATCGATCCTACGATGATGATAAAAGCATCCCAAAAAAAGTTTTTTCTTAATTTAGCAAGACTCATATCTAAAATTAAATAAGCCCCTAACAAGAATAGGATGCGAACAAATAAAAATGAGGTTACTCCAAATCCTTTGTATAAGAAAAAATCAGCCAAATAGGCGCCAATTTTACCCAGCCAATTTTCAGCTGAAATACTGCGATTGGTTAATTCACTTACAGCACTTTGGTCAGAATTTCCAGTAATGAAATAGGAAATAAACGAAAGCAGTAAGGCTATGGAAACTAAAACAAATAGTATACCAACAATAAATTTTTGTCGGCGACTCGTTTGTAGTGAAAACTTTTTAGTAACTGCGTCAGTTGCTTTATTTGCAACACCTTTTGAATTTTGTTTGGCCATTGAAACGGAACAATTTTTACAAAAGTAGCTAAATTAAAACAAATATGGAAAATAAATAATACATCCGATAGCAATGGCAGTTAAGGCAGCAAAAAATACGGCGCCAGCGGCTATATCTTTAATGAAACCAATACGTTCATGGTAATCTGGATGAATGAAATCGGCAATTTTTTCAACGGCAGTATTGAGTCCTTCTATACTGAGTACTAAACCAAAAACCAGTATTTGCATCATCCATTCTACTCGGTTGATTCCAAAATAAAATCCGGCTAGTGTCATCATTACCGCTAACGACGATTGTACCATTACACTGTGTTCAGTTGTAATAAGTTTAAAGGCGCCTTTTAGGGCAAATACCATACTTTTTAATCGCCCGGTAAAAAGCGTTTCGTCTTTTTCAAATTTCATATGCTATAATACAGTTAAAGCTGCTTCATAATTAGGTTCATTAGCAATTTCACTTACTTGCTCGGTATGTAAAATGGCACAATTTTCGTCGATCACAATAATTACACGAGAATGTAAGCCAGCCAAAGGACCATCAGTAATTTCTAATCCGTAGTTTTTTCCGAAGCTACCGTCTTTGAAATCGGATAAATTGATTACATCTTCCAATCCTTCTGCACCACAAAAACGTTTTTGTGCAAACGGTAAATCTCTAGAAATACAAAGCACTTTAGTATTGTTCAAGCTGCTTGCTTTTTCGTTGAATTTTCGAACAGAAGTAGCACAAGTACCTGTATCGATACTTGGAAAAATATTTAATATGATTCTGGATCCCGCAAAATCGGATAAAGTAGTAGTGCTTAAATCGGTTTTTACCAGATTAAAATCAATTGCTTTTGAGCCAATTTGTGGTAATTCACCGTTGGTATGAATTGGATTTCCGCCTAATGTTATTGAAGCCATAGTTTTTTAGTATTTATTTGCAAAGATATTTATTTACGGTTAGAATGTTCATTTTGTAGCAACCAATTCTTGAAATCAAAGAAATTTTGAGGGGCTACACCGTGACCTACAGGATATTCATGATAAGAAACTTCAAGTCCTAAACTTTCTAACGCTGGTTTCGCCTTTCGTGCCCAATCTACAGGAATTACTTGGTCTACTGTACCATGTGAAATGAAAAATTTCAAATGGGAAATAGCTTGTGTGTTTGGTAGATGTAGCAGTAAGTCAGCATTGAAATAACCACTTAACGCAACTATATTGTTGATTTTATTGGGATAAGATAGGGCAATTGCATAACTTAAAATAGCGCCTTGGCTGAATCCTATTAAGCTAACTTTTTGTGCATCAATTGGGTATTTTTGTAATACTTCATCTATAAAAGAAGCAATCAATTCAACAGATTCCTTTGCTTGTTCGTTGTCGGAAAATTTATTTTCATCGGCATCAAAATGTATGGCATACCATGCATAACCATAGGGTTGAAGGTCATAGGGTGCACGAACTGATATCACATAATGATCTTGTGGTAATTCGTTGGCAAAAGAAAATAAATCTTCTTCATTGCTTCCGTATCCGTGCAGCAAGACTAATAGTGGGTTTTTGTCCCAAATTTCTTTGGGCTCGCGAATTAAATAGTGTAATTGCATTTTAGAAACTTTTGAATAAATTCTGATAGAAATCACCTAATATCGGTACTGATTTTTGTTCGCCATTCAAGCAATTGATAAAACCATACAACCACAAGATAAAAATGAAAACCCAAAACGATGCCGAAACCATCCAATTGTCAAAATAGCCAATGGGGTAGCCCAATAAAAAAAAGGTAGAAAAAATCCCTAAAGCTTGACGAATATGAAAACTAGCAAAATTGCTGCGGTTTTCGTCTTGATTCATAAAGATGGCAATTACGCTGCCTACTAGTGTTAGGTAACTGATTATGGCAGTTTGCTTTCCTTTGATTATAGTATTCATGTTATGTGTTTAAAATCAATTGTCCGTTGTTATAAATTCCAATCGCTTTTCCTTTCATGTTGTGTCCTAAGAATGCTGAATTTTTTGATTTTGAAATGATATGTTCTTTTTCAAAAATCCATTCATTGTGGGTGGTAAAAAGTGATAAATCGGCAGAAGAATTTATGTCTATTGTACTTGATTTTATATTAAAAATCAATTTACTAGCGGTTAATTTTTCAATTATTACTTCAAGAGGTAAAATGGTGTTTAAAGCCCCAAAAGCACTTTCTAAACCGATACTGCCATCGTGTGCTAAATCAAACTCTAATTTTTTATGTTCAATATCTAATGGATTGTGATCGGATGTAATGCAGTCAATCGTTCCGTCCAATACGGCAGCTACAAGCGCAGCGCGAGTTGCTTCCTCGCGTAAAGGAGGTAACACTTTATATCTTGAATCAAAGCTAGCTAATTTTTCATCAGTTAAAAGTAAATTAGTAACCGCTACACTACAAGTTACAGCGATTCCTTTTGCTTTAGCTTCTCTAATCAATTGAAGGCTTCCTTGTGTAGAAATGGTTGGAAGGTGTAATTTTCCACCCGAGTATGAAGCTAGAAATAAGTTCCGTGCTACATGTAATTCTTCGGCTAGTGCAGGTATACCTTTCATACCCAATCGAGTGCTCATCTCGCCTTCGTTGGCAATTCCGATTCCTTTGATGCTACTATCCTGACAAAAAGCAATTAAAGAACCGTCAAAATCTTGTACATATTGCAAGGCAATTTTTTGAAGATTGGCATTTTGAAGTGCTTTTTTATAATCACCAAATGCTATAGCACCGGCGTTTTGCATATCATATAATTCTGCCAATTCATGACCTTCGCTGCCTTTAGTTAGTGCTCCAATAGGGTAGAGCGTGGTGGCTCGACCTTTAGCTTTATCAATCACAAATCGGATTTGGGATTGGTTGTCGATAACCGGATTTGAATTGGGCTGTAGCATAACTGCTGTAAACCCACTTTTTGCAGCAACTTGTAATCCGTTTTCAATGGTTTCACGGTCTTCATAGCCGGGTTCTCCAAAGGAAACCGAACTGTCTATCCATCCTTGTGATATATGTAAATTTTCAAGGGCAATAATTTCAAAACCAGCAGAAGAAGCAATTTGTTTTTCAATTTGCGTTATGGTGCCGTTTTCAATCTTTACGTCCATTGTTTGTTGATGGAAAGGACTCGAAGGATCGATAATTTTGGTTTGTTTTAGAATCACTGACGTCATTTTATCAATTTTTGGATTAGTAGCTCTATGCATAATAATAGTAGTGTACCCATTAAAAACCATTTCCAAATTTCACTACTGCTTTGCGAAGATGCAAGATCATTTAAAACGGTTGATAGGTTGTTTACTTTGGTAAAAGTATCAAAATTTCCGGAATTAATTGCAGTAATATCGCTTTCGGTTCGTGGATAATTGAAACTGATTCTTTTTAGGGTTTCTTGGTTTTTAAGTACTTCATAATTTCCTGCTTTTTCAGGATAGTCACCAAAAGTAAGTTTGCATTTTGTATGCAATAGCTGTTGCAAAGGAATAAAACTATAGTCCTTATTTTGGACCACTACTGCTTCATCTTTTGATAAGATAGTTTCGAGAAGTAGGCTTTGATTCTCGCCAATGGTATAAGCAATGCTTCCGATTTTATTTTGATTTTGCCCCATGTTGTATAGTGTAGGGACGATGAGTGGTGCATTTTGGAAATTACTATTTTGCTTGTTGATAGGAGCAGAAAATGTATAAAAATTACCCAATTGATTTGTGTTTGATCCCACAAAAATAGCTTGATCTTCATATTGTAATACCGCAGTAATACCAGTAAGTCCAAAACTTGATTTTACTTTTGGATATTGAAAATTAGTCACTTTTTTTTCAAAAACGGTTTGATATAAGGGGTGACTATAATTTATAGTAGTTATTTGTTTTTCAGTAGTTGAAAGCGCTGCATATTTTGGGGCTCCAAAATTTGCAGTAAAGGTATTCAAGGTACGTACCGAATTTTGTTGGTTCGGAATCAAGACAACGTTACCTCCCTTTTCATAAAAGGATTTTAATGTAGTTCCTAAAGCAAGGGGTAAATCCTCCAACTCGTTTAAAAGTATGGCCTCTTGATTTTCGATTTGATTGTAGTCTAAAGATTGTAATTCGGTACTTGTGAAGTTGAATTCATCCGCTGTAAATAGGCGGTCTAAGAAATTGTTTTTTTCAGGAGAACCAATGGCTAAAACCGATGTTTTTTTTGGTGTTGAAATACTAAAATAGTAATCGTTATCATAGGCTAAACTTTGATCTTCAATGTGAACAGTACCTTGGAATTCTTTTTTAGGAATCGTAATTTTAATTACCGCTTTAGACTTCTCAAATTGAACAACAGTATTGGCTATGGCTTTGTTTTTACTTATAACCGATAAAGCCACCTCTTTTTGTTTCAAGCCAAACGATTGCAACGTAATTTTTAATTCATAAAACTGATCCAAGATTTGTGAAATTTCAACATTTTCTAGGCACACATTCGAAACATATTCGGCTTGTGGCTGTATCAAATATACCGAGTGGTTTTGGGTTAAAGTAGTCGCTTTTTTGCTTTCAGTTTGAAGTGCATCTGTGATGATGATAAAATCTTTGGGCACTTGCTTTTTCTTTATTTCAACTTGGTTGAGTAAATAATCCAATTGAAAGGGTACAGCCGAATAGGATAAATTTTGCAAATCTTTCTGAATGGATTTGATATCGGTATCCCAAAATATTTCGGTATTAGTGAGTAGTGAAAACGTTTGGTTTTCGGGTAGTTCTTCTAATAATTCTTGTACACTTCGTTTGAGCAATTCACCTTTTGGCCCTTTGGCTTGCATGGAAAACGAATTGTCTAAAAGAATAATCAAATCATTGCCTTTTTTTGCGGTTTTTTCATTTTCAAAGTAGGGTTGGGCAAAAGCAATAATCAGACAAGTTAATAACAGCAAACGCGTGGCTAACAATAACCATTTTTTGATTTTAGAACTTTTTCGGGTTTGTGTTTGAAGCTCTTTGAGCAATTTTACGTTGGTGAAATATTCTTTTTTGAAACGTCGTAATTGAAATAAATGCACCAAAATTGGTATAACCAACAGAAAAAGGAAGTAAAGAATTTCTGGATGTTTAAATTGCATTTAGTGGTAAGAATTTGTCAAAAGTACAAATTTCAATTGAAAATTAATAATTATCGTTTCTTTCTCTTTTCGTCTCTTTTGCGTTCGATGTTTCTATTTCTAGATTCCGTTTTTCGAGGTTTGCGTTTTCCAGGCCCACCAAGGTTTACTTTTGCATTTTTATCTTTTTTCTTGTGAAAAGCTTCGCCTCCTTGTTTTTTGGGCGTTTTCAATAAAAACTTCATTTTTTTCTTCTCCTTTTCGAAATCCAAATAGCGTTCTTCTATTTTTAAATCTTCAGGGATAGGAAGTTCTTTTATTTCAGTATCCATCAATAATTCGACCTCAATTTTGGATTCTATTTCACTCGGAGAAATCAAACTAATGGCAATACCTGTTTTATCAGCACGACCAGTACGACCAATACGATGCATATATTTTTCAGGTTCTTCCGTAAATTGTAAGTTGATCACATGGGTGATGTCCGAAATATCTAATCCACGCGCCATAATATCAGTGGTTACCAATCCTCTCAATTCGCCGGCTTGAAAAGCAGCCATGGTATTCAATCGATAGTTTTGTGATTTGTTTGAATGGATGACTCCAAATTGTTCTGGAAATTCGCTTTCTAATGTTTCAGATACCAATTCTACAATACGCTTGTTATTGACAAAAATCAAAACACGCTCCATACCTTCAGTTTCGCGAACCAAATGTTTCAACAGGTTTAATTTGGTCAAGAAATTTGGAACTTGATACACAATTTGTTCGATTTGTTCTAACGGTGTGCCACTTTGTGCCAACGATACTTCTTCTGGAAATTCGAAATATTCGTCTAGCATGGCATCTACTTCTTCGGTCATGGTGGCCGAGAATAAGATGTTTTGTTTTTTACCGCGCATCATCGATAATATGGATGTTAATTGTGCTCTAAATCCTAAGTTTAAGATTTCGTCAAACTCGTCGATGACTAATTTTTGTAACGCATCAAAACGGAGAACACCATCAAGTCCTAAATCCATTACACGTCCAGGGGTTCCTACCAAAATATCAACTCCTTCTGCTAATGCTTTTCGTTGGGTGTTGATGTTTACACCGCCATAAATTCCAAGAGTTCTTACGCTCATGTATTTGGTCAATTTCTCAACCTCTTCCGCTACTTGTACCACTAATTCACGAGTTGGAACTAATATTACAACGCGTGGCGATTCGTTATTTTGAAATTTCCAATGTTTTAAAATGGGCAATAAATACGCAAATGTTTTACCCGTTCCGGTTTGTGCAATTCCCATCATGTCTCTTCCAGAAAGAATTACCGAATGCGATTTTTCTTGAATAGGTGTTGGATGCACAAATCCCAATTCGTCTAACGCTTTTTGAAGCGATTTTGGTAAATCAAATGCTAGAAAAGTTTTCATGGTATAAATGCTGTATTATTTCGGTACTAAGGATCGCTTGATTGCAGTTGCAATGCATAGCGGTATTTTAAGAACCGTTTATATTTTTTGCAAATGTACATAAACTTTTTGTAATGATTTTTCTAGAGATATAACATAGTTTGTTGCATTTTTACTTACTTTACACTTTAATTTTTGGAAGTACACCTGCTGGTTATACGGATTAGAATATGAATTATAGCAACTATCGCTTTTTTTTGTTTTGTTGTTGTTTTTTTACATTGAGCGTTTTTGCGCAAGTAAACGAACAAGAGAAAGATAGTGCTAAAATTTATCAGAATATTCATGATTTGTCGCAGAAAAGTAAATTCAATAAATTGGTGTATAAATTACTTTTTCGCCCCTCAGCATTGATTGCTGATACAGCTGTTTCCCAAAAGAGTATCCACAACAAAGGAATAATTGCACATAAAGCTACTGGAAAAATTATTCGTACTATCAGTATCGAAACCTTAGATCCCTTTGGGTATTCAATTAATAATGAATCCAAAGTTCCTAAAAATGGTGTGGATCGTTTTGGAAATGCCATCCACATTAAGACCAAAGAATTTACGATTCGCAATTTAGTTTTGTTTAAAAAAAATGATCTGTGCGATTCGCTTTTGTTGAAAGAAACCGAACGTTTGATTCGGAGTCAGCGCTATGTTAGGGAAGTAACTGTAGTTCCAGTGCTCTTGGAAACTGCTTCCGATTCAGTAGATATTAAAATTAGGGTATTGGATTCCTGGTCGTTGATTCCTAATGGTAGTTTGTCGGGAAATCAAAACAGTATAAAACTCACAGAGCGAAATATTTTGGGTTTTGGGCATCAAATTTCGGGAGAAGTAGCGAATAATATGGCTTCCAATGAACAAGCGCGATATGCTCAATACAGTGTGAGTAATATCAAGAATAGTTTTATTCGTTTGGATCTTACCTATACTAATGAATACAACAATGACAGTAAGCGAAGCATTGCCATAACAAGACCTTTTTATTCTGCAGTCGCAAAAAATGCAGGAGGTTTGGAGTTTGAAAACAGACGACTTACCGAATTTTTCCCGGTAGCCGATACGTTGCTAGGGGTTCCTACGAAGTATGAGTACATTGAGTATTGGTATGGCAGAGCATTTAAGATTAACGGAGAACGTACTTTTGATCAAAAAGCAACTAATGTAGTTCTCGCATTCACATACAATCGTAAGGCATTTTCCTTACAACCTGATTCACAATATGATGTAACCCATTTTTTTACAACAGAAAAGAATAGCATTGGTTATCTTGGGATTTCGCGCCAACGTTTTTACCAAGATAAATTTATTTTCAATTATGATATAACTGAAGATATTCCGTATGGAGAAAATGCAGCAATAGTAATGGGGTATCAAAACAAAGGCGATCGTTCGCGATGGTATTCGGGTTTAGCGCTTTCTCAAGGCAACAAATATAGGTTTGGATATCTCAGTAGTTTTATAGAGTGGGGAAGTTTCTATAACCAAGGCAAAACCGAACAAACCGCTTTTAAAATTGGGTGTAATTATATCAGTCCGTTGTGGTATCTTGGAAAATGGAAATTGCGGCAATTTATTAAACCTACATATATCTGTGGAAACAATCGCGATGCTTCATTCAAAGACCAACTAACCTTAAACAATTATTATGGCATTGAAGGATTTAACAATCGCATAATTGGAACGCAAAAATGGTTGGTTTCCCTGCAAACCCAAACCTATATGCCGGGGCTTTGGAATGGGTTCCGCTTTAGTCCTTACATCAATGTTTCTATGGGATCTTTAGGTAATACACAGTCACTTTTTGATAGCAAAGTGTATTCAAAATTTAGTATTGGTGTCCAAATAAATAACGATTATTTGGTGTTCAACAGTTTTCAAATTTCGTTTTCATATTACCCTTCCATTCCGTTTGAAGGAAACAATTTGTTAAAAACCAATTCGTTTGAAAATACCGATTTAACGATAAAAGACTTTCAATTGGGTAAACCAGCCTATATTCGTTATGAATAATTAAATGGTCATTGAAAATAGCTTAGTTTCGGGAGCTTTTCGATTCATGTGTAAATCAAAAGCCATACAAATGTTACGTACAAACGGTTTTCCTTTTTCGGTGACGGTAATAGAATCTGCTGTGCGCACTAGCAAACCGTCTTGTTCTAATTCGTTTAAATGTTTCAAAACCATAGGCAATTCTGAAAATTGTAGGTTTGGATCTTCCCAAGAGGTTTTGAATTGGCACATCAAATTCAATATGTGTTTTCTTATGACGATGTCTTCAGGGCTGAGTAAGTGTCCGCGATAAACGGGAAGCGGATTTATGGACAAGCGTTCATAATAATCTTCAATCGATTTTTCATTTTGAGCAAAGGCATACCAACTGTCGCTAATAGAAGAAACGCCTAGTCCAATCATTAGTTGGGTTTTTGAAGCCGTATACCCCATAAAATTTCGATGTAATTTTCCTTGCTGCGCCGAAGTAAATAAGCTGTCATTTGCTAAGGCAAAATGATCCATTCCAATTTCGTGATAGCCATTTTTTGCCAATAATTTTTTGCCTTCTTCATAAAGTTGTCGTTTTTCATGATCTTTAGGCAAATCATTATCATGAAAGCCACGCTGTCCATTTCCTTTGATCCATGGTACATGTGCATAACTGTAAAAGGCCAAACGATCGGGGTGTAAAGAATTCGTTTTGTCGATGGTATCTAATACATTATTTAAGGTTTGAAACGGGAGTCCGAAAATTAAATCATGACTAATTGAAGTATATCCAATTTCTTTGGCCCAATAAGTAACTTTTGCAACGTTATGAAACGGTTGTATGCGGTGAATGGCTTCTTGTACATTTTTTGCATAATCTTGCACCCCAAAGCTAACCCGTCTAAAGCCCAAATCATACAAAGTTTGTAAATGTTGTTTGCTCGTATTGTTGGGATGACCTTCAAAACTAAACTCATAATCTGCGGCATGTGTTGCCCGTTCAAAAATGCCTTGGATCAGTGTTTCTAAATTTTCGGGTGAGAAAAAGGTGGGTGTGCCACCACCTAAATGGATCTCTTTGATGCTGGGGGAACTCGCAAATAACTCGCAATACCCTTTCCATTCTTTTAATATGGCTTGAATATAGTCATATTCTACTTCATGTCGTTTTGTGATACGTTTGTTGCAGCCACAAAACGTACACAAACTTTCACAAAAGGGGAGGTGAATGTAAAGACTGATGCCTTCGGTTGCATTGGATTCATTGAATGATCGAATAACGCTGGCTTTCCATGCTTCTTCATGAAACAAATCTTCTTGCCAATAAGGTACCGTAGGATAACTCGTATAGCGAGGACCCGGTATGTTGTATTTTTGGATTAAAGAAAGTGACATAGAACTACAGTTATTCAGGCAACGAAATTAGCGTCCTTTAATAAACAAAAAAATGACATTTATCATCTGTAACAATTATTACAGATCAGCGCAGTTTTGTGTTGTATTTTTGTGGTATAAATAACAACAATAATGAATCTAAAATTTAAAGAAATAATTCAGTCTAATGATTTGGTGTTGGTTGACTTTTATGCCGATTGGTGTGGTCCTTGTAAAATGATGTCTCCCGTATTGCAAGAGGTAAAAGCAACTATGCAAGAGGCTGTAAAAATAATTAAGGTAAATGTAGATCAACATCAAGATCTCGCCAGTCATTTTATGGTGCGAGGTGTGCCTACATTAATGTTATTTCAAGAAGGGAAAATGTTGTGGCGGCAATCGGGCGTATTGTCTGCTCAAGATTTAGTAAAAATAGTTAGCACGCATACAAAATAGCATCTTGTTATTGTAAGTAATGACTATTGTAAAAAAAAATCCCGCTTTAGCGGGATTTTTTTTTTAAATATCGTCAAAATCAATATTGGTAAAACTTTCTGCCGATTTCACTTCGTCTGTGGTTTCAGTGTAGTTTTCTCTTTTGAAATCTTTTTGGTGTCTTTCTGAAATAACTTCTTCTCCTTTTTGATCCAATACAAAATCTACCATTTCGTCTAATATTTCTCTAAACGCTGCAAAATCTTCTTTGTATAAGTAAATTTTGTGCTTTTTGAAATGAAAAGAACCGTCTTCTTCGGTGAATTTTTTACTTTCTGTAATTGTAATGTAGTAATCGTCAGCTTTAGTTGCTCTTACATCAAAGAAATATGTTCTTCTTCCTGCTCGCAATACTTTAGAAAAAATATCTTCTTTTTCTATCATTTCATTTTCTCTCATAATCCTACTTTCAAGTTAATTAGTTATAGCGAATCAAAAATCTAAAAAAAAATCGGATAAAACAATAGTTTAGTTAATTTCTTTTTCTGAAAGTTGTTTCACAAACAATTCTTTGTAATATCCGTTCAAGGCCATCAATTGATTATGATTGCCTTTTTCTATGATTTTACCAGCTTCTAAAATTAGGATTTCATCGGCATTTTTTGCCGACGAAACGCGGTGGCTAACGATAAGCGTAGTTTTGTCTTTGCAGTACTCCAAGAGATTATGGAGAATGGTTTCTTCGGTTTCTGTATCCACCGCACTTAAGCAATCGTCCAAGAGTAATATGGGGGCATTTTTAATGAGCGCACGTGCAATAGATACACGCTGTTTTTGGCCACCCGAAAGCGTAATACCACGCTCTCCTAAAACGGTTTCATATTGATCATTAAATGCCATGATGTTGTCATGAACCACCGCTTTTTTAGCAGCAGCTATAACTTCTTCATCTGTTGCCTTTTCGTTACCAAATTTGATGTTGTTTTTGATGCTGTCTGAAAACAAAAAAGCATCTTGCGGTATCACACTTATTTGATTGCGTAAATCATACAGGTTTACCGATGTTATAGGTTGGCCATCAATGGTGATTTGCCCTTCGTTAACATCATACAATCTACTGATTAACGATAATATCGTCGATTTACCAGAACCTGTTTTTCCTAAAATCGCCAATGTTTTGCCTTTTTCAAGTGTGAAAGAAATGCCCGACAAGGCTTTGATATGCGTGTCTTCGTATTCAAAACTCACGTTGTCAAAAACGAGGTATCCTTTTATTGTTATGGGCTCTTGCGTAGGGTTAGTAATCTCAGGTGCTTCATTTAAAAATTCATTGATGCGTTTTTGAGAGGCTTCGGCTTCTTGCACTAATGACGAAACCCAGCCTAAAGATGCCACCGGCCATGTGAGCATGTTGATGTATAGAATAAATTGTGCGATGACTCCGATACTTTTAATTTCAGGGTCGTTTTCAATATACATAGTACCACCTACATAGACAACCACGAGGTTGCTCAATCCAATGAGTAAAATCATCAGTGGACCAAACAATGAATTGACTTTGGCAAGGTCCATGGCTTTGCGATTGCTTTCTTGTGTTAGGTCTAAAAAATCCTTTTGTTTTTTTCCTTCGATGGCGTAAGCTTTGATGACGCGAATTCCAGAAAAAATTTCTTGTGTGAAGGTAAATAGATTGGATAAGTTTTTCTGAAATGCGCCGCTTCGTTTGTGAATTTCCGAACTTATTTTAAAAATACTGTAGGATAGTAGTGGTAAAGGAAGCAACGAATACAGCGTCAGTTTAGGCGATATATTGTACATGTAAATGATCACAATGGTAAAGCGCATGATGGTATTTAAGGAATACATGACAGCCGGCCCCACATACATTCTTACTTTGCCCACATCTTCACTGATCCGATTCATTAAATCACCGGTGCGGTTTCTTTTGTAAAAGTGTTGCGATAAATTTTGATAGTGATTGAATATTTCATTTTTAAGATCAAATTCTACATGTCGCGACATTACAATTAGCGTTTGTCGCATTAAAAAAGTGAAAAATCCAGCAATAATGGTCGTTGCTAAGATGTACAAAATGTTTTTGAGTAATTCATACCGAAAGACAGCTACGTCTTTGTGTTCCGATTTTATATAATCTTCAATGACTTTGATGGAGTTTCCAATTAATTCCGGAGTAAACAATGAAAAAATTTGGGCCACAATAGTAATCAACAATCCTAACAGGAAGCGATATTTGTATTTGATAAAATATTTGTTTAAATATTGTAATTCTTTCATTGTATTGTTTGTTGCGGTGCTATTTTCGTATCAATTCCAATAATTTATTATTGTATTGTTAATGTGGTATTGTTTAGTTTTATAACATTTTATTGCTAAATTATTAAAAAACAGATAATATTTTAATTCAATTTAAAATTATTCGTAATATTGTAATCAAATTTTGAATACTTTTCAATTTAAAACACCAGGCATGACATCAGATGTAATTAAAGCAAATGAGCTTCATAAAGTTGACCCTGTTTTTGGTCAACTCTCTTTTGACAATCACGAACAAGTTGTATTTTGTAACGACAAAGATACAGGATTAAAAGCAATAATTGGAATTCATAATACAGTTTTAGGACCCGCTTTGGGTGGAACCCGCATGTGGAATTATGCCAACGAATGGGAAGCTCTTAATGATGTGTTGCGTTTGTCGCGTGGGATGTCATTTAAATCATCAATTTCAGGTTTAAATTTAGGTGGGGGAAAAGCAGTCATCATTGGTGATGCTAAATCACAAAAGACTCCTGAATTGATGCGAAAATTTGGCGAATACGTGAATTCATTGTCTGGAAAATACATTACGGCAGAAGATGTGGGAATGGAAACCAAAGACATGGATACTGTTCGTGAAGTAACGCCTTATGTAACCGGAATTTCGGAAGAAAAAGGGGGATCTGGAAATCCATCGCCTATTACGGCTTATGGTGTTTATATGGGCTTAAAAGCAGCTGCAAAATACCGTTTCGGTTCTGATAATTTAGAAGGTAAAAAAGTATTGGTTCAAGGTATTGGACACGTAGGTGAGGTATTGGTGCAGCATTTAACAGAAAGTGGTGCGATGGTAACTATTGCCGATATTAACGAAGATCGTTTGAACCAAGTGGGTTCAAAATATGGTGCAAAAATTTTCACGGGTGCCGATTTATACAGTGCTGAGGTTGATATTTATGCCCCATGTGCTTTAGGTGCTACCATCAATGATAACACCATTCATAAAATTAAAGCCAAAGTAATTGCAGGTGCTGCCAATAATCAGTTGGCAAATGAAGTAATTCACGGAACGCTATTGAAAGATAAAGGCATTTTATATGCTCCTGATTTCTTGATTAATGCCGGTGGTGTAATTAATGTGTATTCGGAATTGGCCAATTTAACCCGAGCACAAGTAATGGAAAAAACAGAAAATATTTACAACACTTCGCTTGAAATATTCAAATTTGCCGAAAGCAATAACATTACCACGCATCAAGCTGCCATGTCTATTGCACAAAAACGAATTGACGATCGAAAAAATGAATTACGCAAGTAAAAGTTTTTAAATAATATTGTATTTTTGCAGAGCGAAAGGGAAACTACTTTCGCTCTCTTAATTTTATAAAGTTCTTAATTAGTATGTTAAATAGAAGACATATCCGAATCAAAATCATGCAAAGTATTTATGCCATGCACCAACACCAATCGGATCAATTGGATAAAGAAGAAAAGTTTTTATTCCAAAGTATTGAAAATACGCAAGATTTGTACCTATTATTACTTTCGGCTTTGGTGGAAATCAAAAAGAAAGAGGAATTGTACATTGATCTCGCTTCTAAAAAACATTTGGCAACTAAAGAAGAACGCAATCCCAGCTTACAATTTGTTCACAATAAAGTCTTGATGGCTCTAGCCAATTCGGATGCCTTGCAAACGGCGTTAGAAGAACGCAAAATCAAGAATTGGCAACAAAACGACGACATCATCTTGTATTTGATTGAGTCGATTAAAGCCAGTGCATTGTACCAAAACTACATGAATAAAAAGTCGGGTTTTGAGGAAGATCGTAATTTTATTGCCGATTTATACGCAGAAGTTATCGCGCCCAGTGATAAATTATACGATTATTTAGAGGATCACAAACTCACTTGGTTGGATGATTTACCCGGAATCAATACCCTTATCTTAAAACAAATCAAACAATTGAAATCGGAAACCGATCCGATACTCATTCCAAAAGTCTACAAAGACGAGGATGATAAAGAATTTGTGAAGAATTTGTTTCGAAAAACGGTATTGAATGAAGTAGAATTATCGAAAGAATACATCGATAAAACACCCAATTGGGATGTGGAACGTATTGCCGAAATTGACACCATCATTTTAAAAATGGCCATTTGTGAATTGTTGAAATTTCCTTCGATTCCTACCAAAGTGACCATTAACGAATATTTAGAAATTGCAAAAGAGTATTCTACGCCAAAAAGTAGTATTTTTATCAACGGAATTTTAGACAACTTGGTTAAGGAGTTTGAAAAAGATAAAAGACTCACAAAATCGGGTAGAGGTTTATTATAAAATTAAATTATTATGATTAAAAAAGCCATGGGTTTTGTAGCCCTTTCAGCAGTGTTGATGACTGCTTCATGCAAACAAGAAAGTGCCGCCGATAAAATTACTTCCGATGATATGGAAGCAGTAGCTGCGGCTAAGGCACTAGAAGGTAAATTTCCAAAAGTAAAATTGGATAAAGTGGAACACGATTTTGGTACCATTAACGAAGGGGATGTTGTAGAAACCGAATTTATCGTAACTAATGACGGCGAAGCCGATCTTGTAATCAGTGATGCCAAAGGAAGTTGTGGTTGTACGGTACCCAAACCACCAAAAGATCCCATTAAACCGGGAGCTTCTGCACCTATAAAAGTGTCTTTCAATTCACAAGGCAAACCGGGTGCACAAAAAAAGACCGTGACGCTTACGACCAATACGGAGAACGGACACGAAACTTTTGAAATTAAAGCCAACGTAACACCAAAAGCGGGCATTTCCGCAACCACTAAATACTAAACATATGAATGCAACTTTAATAATGCAATTGGTACTGATGATTGCGGTTTTTTATTTTTTAATGATCAGACCACAACAACAGAAAGCCAAAAAAGAAAAAGCGTTTGAAAACGGATTGAAAGTAGGAGATCGTATCATTACGAAATCGGGAATCCATGGAAAAATTGCTGAATTAAACGATGATACCGTAGTTGTGGAAACCATGGCCGGAAAAATCAAAATGGAAAAATCGGCGATTTCTTCTGAATTGAGCGCCAAATTAGCCGCTAAATAAGCGACAACAAATCATAGCAAAAAAAGCCGAACTTAAATAGCAGTTCGGCTTTTTTATGCTTTATAAAATGATGTTTTGTTCCTGCTTTGTTTGTTCCTACTTCGATAAAATATCCTTTTTTACAAAACCCCTTTACTTTTGTTTGTGGGCACGGATTATAAATCCGCGCTATTGGGTTGTCACCACCCTTGTTTATACATGTCTAAAAAAGATGGCACTGAAAGGTTTAAAAAGTCAACCAAAAAATGAGCAAATATTGTCCAACGCAAACTTTTAGTTTTCTTATAAACTATTGCCCAAATAATTCCCATTATTAAGGTTGAAATAAAGACTGGAAATCCCTTAAATAAGTCAGAGTTAATTGCAAAGACAAAGTGATTAGCAGAAAACAAAAAACTTGTAACAATAACAGTTATCCAATTTTTCCAATTGCTTGTATAGTCCAATAAAAACCCACGCCAATAAAACTCTTCCAAAAATGGATTGATAAATGCTATTAGCAACCAAGGCAATATTATTGTCCACGAATTTAATAATTCAAAATGCTTGATAAAAATTGGCAGAGTCGCTAAACTGATGATAATGGCTATAATTGGCCAAACTATGTTTTCCTTTGGTTTAGCCATCCATATTTTGAATTGGCTCTTACCCTGAGCTTGAATAATAAAAAAGAGAAATAAACACCATTCAATAAGAATTATTGGTATAAAAGCCCATTTACCTATTAATTGTCCGAAAAGTAGAGCTACGATACAATTAACTGCAATAATTATAAATGGAGATAAATAAGCCAACCGTTTTTTTGAATTCTCTAATTTTATGTTTGTTTGTTCAATTGCCATATTTTTTTATAATATAAGGGTTTATAAAATGACGCACAACGTTCCGCGGCTTGGCGTTTTGGCGGGCACAGATTATATATCCGCGCTATCGGGTGATGTAGTTTTATTGTTCATCAGTTTTTTCGTAATATTTAACGATGTCTGCAAAATCGTATATCTGTTTCCAATACTCTGCTAAACTTTGAGGCTTTGGTCGCCAGTCAGGGTCGGGTATATTCTTGGAGACTTGTTGCCAATTTGTATCATTGAGAAATAGTGAATCAATAGTACAAGAAGTTAATTTTTTTATGGGTTTTAGAAATATGTAACCATCATAAAAGTCAGATAGTCTAAAGTTTGGGTAACCCATTGAATAATAGCTACTGTCGGTCAGGTTACCCAATGGAGTATTATTTAAGTCAAAGCCAATGGGTTGATTGGATAAATGATTCATAATTTGTTCAATTTTTCCATTCGCAGGGGATACTAATAATGGTTTTTTATTAGGATAATTATAAAATGGCTTGTGCAACAAAATTGAAAAAACCTTCTTCGGATATTTATCGTAAATTAAGTTGCCAAAGTAATTACCATCAAATCTCACAAAGTTGGGAGAAGTATAATCATAATATGGAAATTTATATTTGGTAAATGCGTGGACATCGCCAGTGAGTATGAGAATTTTTTCCTTTTTTTTGATTATTTCTTTCTCTAAAATTTTGAACCTGAAAGCTTCTGTATTTCCATAATAAAATACGAGTTTCATGTTTTCGGGTGTCCGTTGTCCTGAAAAAGATGTCCAGTCATATTTATAGCTTAAATTTAGTATTTTAAATTTTCTCTCATTCTTCTTTAAAGTTTTATTAAATGCCCAAGCGAATTTATAAATATCCATATATTCCTTAAATGCCCACCCAGGATTGTAATTAAACATTAATTGTCTTGCCAAATTCTCATCATAGCTTTCTGCGGTTACTAAACTATCTAACAAATTCTGGTCTTCATAAGCTCCGAATTCCATACCTATAGTAAAAATTCCTTTTTTATAAAGTTGAGGTATTAAACTTCCTAAAAAATCAAGATTTTCTTTCACTCTATGATCTTCGGCTAGGAGAATAATATCAGCATTCGTGAATTTATCAAGAACATAATTTTGAGGAGAAATATTTTTGTTTTGAAGATATTTTATTGGTCCGTCAAGAAATGAATGTTGACCAAACAATAAAGATGTCAGTAAGAAGATATTGATAAAAAGAAAAAAGATTTTTTTCATGTTGGTGTCTTTAAAAATTACTGTTAACGTTCCGCGGCTTGGCGCAGTGGCGGGTTGTTAAATTGTTTATTGTAAAGATATTAAAATTTCTATTGGGCACATTTCCGGCTTAGAAAAATAAACTAGCCATTGCGCTAAACCGCTGTTATAAGCCGTTTTTATTTTGACTTTCTCCATTCCTCTAATGTCATTAACTTGTTTTTTTTAATGTCAAAATACCTTATTTCAAATGTCTGTTGATAGATATAATAATTGTATTCTTTTCCCTGTTGAGTTTTAACTCTTACCCAATAATAGTTCTTATCATTTTCTTGAGGAGATTCTATTATTCCAGTTCCAGCCCAGTCTTGATTTTCAGGTAACTCTTTCATAAGCTTGAAAATTTTTGTTCTGTTCTCATTGTCGGAATCAGCTATTTCAAAACTTGGGTTTCCAGTTGGATAATAAATTTCATTAAGGAGTTTTGGGTTTGTTTTTTGTAGTTCTTCAAACCTATTAACGGCTAACTTGTAATACGCATAATGTTTTATAGATTTGTCTTTCTTTATTTTATCATATATTTTGAATGCTTCATCCTTGTTTCCTACACTTTCAAAATAATTTCCAAGAGCATAATCATATATATAAAATCCCTTTCCGATACTGTCAATAAAAGATTTTGCTTTTTTATAATCCTTTAACTTGACATAATTGGCTGCATAAGCGGCAGCCACATCACCAGACTTGTAATCATCAGTTTCTAGTTCTGTAATAGATTCTTTGTATTTGCCAAGATTATAAAACAATTCAGCTTTAAAACTATGTAGACTTTCGTCAATATTAGATTTTATTTGTGATTTATATTTATCCTTTTCTTGCTTGTTTGCAAGTAACAAACTATCAACTTTCAGAATAACTTTTTCTGCATTCTTTTCTGATTCAGTATAAAGCTTTGTTAATTGATCTTCAAACTTGGAATATTCTTTATCAACCTTATCCATTTCTTCATGTAATTCCATATGTGCTTTTTCTTCTTGAACATAAGAATTATTAGACTTCTTACAAGATAGGATTGCTAATGAAATTAATATTAAAAAGGAGTTCTTCATAAATGTGTACGTCTTGAAAATGGCTTATAACGTGTCGCCGCTTGGCGTCAGTGGCGACTTTTTTTTTAATTTGTTCTAAAGATAAGCAAAATTTCAACTTAGTAATTTCCGGCTAAGAAAAACAAAACTAGCCATTGCGCCAAACGGCTGTTAGCGGTTCGGTTTTACTCTTAGATTACTGACACAAAAATGAGCTTAGCTGAGAAACGTGATTCCATTACAAAAAGTTTCTGTTGAATTCCGCTGCGAACTTTTTATTTATAAATTTTTCCATAAAACTCTTCCACTAAATTTTTCTGTATAGCTGCTGATTGAGGCCAACTCCACAACATTATATGAAACAATATTAAATGAAGGATTACCAAGTTGATTAGTGATTTTTTCAAAGTCTTACTTTTTTTCGTCAACCAAATTGAAATTAAGAGATATAAAATTATCCAAAAAGGAATATAAATAATTCTTCCCATTCCAGTTTGCGGAAATACATTTACAAGCAATACTAATTCTAATATTCCAACTAACATTGAAATTACGACTAAAAGAATTCTTTGGTTGTTTTTCATCATTTGGTTCTAAAATATTGAGGGCTGAAAACTGACCGCTAACTCGCTTATACCCGCATGTTTTCGACAGCTATACTGTCCCATTTGGTACGATAGGCGCAAGTTGGGTTTGATTATCAGAGGATAAAAATAGAAAAAAAAATCACGTGTTCTATTTATTTTCAAGAATTTGCTCAAGCACAAAAAAATCCCCAATACTATTGGGGATTTTTTTAAGGTAGCTGTACCTAATATCTTGTGTATGTTGCGTTCTTAGAATTTTACTGTAAAGGTCATCGGTTTTCCGGCTCGCAATACTTTAACTTCTTTAACATCGCCCGCGGTTAATTTTGCCAAGCAGTCCATGTAGCTGTATACTTCTTTGATGTCGCAATCGCCAATTTTTACCAAAACGTCTCCGGCTACAATCCCTGCCGCATGTGCCGGTCTATTATCGGTAACACCATCAATGTGCAAACCGTCGCCGTGGTCGCTATAATCGGGCATAATGCCTAACGTTACTTTGTATTTGGGAACTACTTTTTCAGCGTTCATAGCGGTTTTTGTAAAGGTTACAGTGTCTAGCGTAGCTACTTCATTGGCCACTCTAAATACATAATCTATAATATTACGAACACCATAATAGTTGATTTTATCTTCGTCGTCACTTGGTTTGTGGTAATCGTTGTGTGTACCGGTAAAGAAATACAACACCGGGATGTCTTTCAAATAAAACGACGTATGGTCCGATGGGCCTTGTCCTGTGTTGTCTAGTGTTACATTAAAACCAGCCGGTTTGTTTTTGTTTACAATCGCTGTGAAATCGGGTGCTGTACCTACACCACCTACCACTAAACTTTTGTCTTTGTCCAAACGGCCTATCATGTCCATGTTAATCATAGTCACTACGTTTGGATGGTATGTTTTTAACGACTCGGCCATATGTTTTGAACCAATTAATCCGTCTTCTTCTCCTGAAAATAAGGCAAAAATATAGTTTACGGGTTCTTTGGTTTTATTTTGAGTATACATACGTGCCAATTCTAATACACCGGCTACACCCGAAGCATTGTCGTCGGCACCGTTGTGAATTTCACCTTGCGAATTGGGTTTGGTTGAATGGTTGTGCTCGTTCAGGCCCAAATGGTCATAATGTGCTCCAATGACAATGGTTTTTGCCGCTTTATTGTCTAAAAAGGCAATGACATTGGTACCGTTGTTGGCTTTATCGCCCGAACCATCGGTTGCGTGTGGGTTCAATTTTACTTTGTAGTTGAACGTTTGAAAATAGCTGTTGTTGGCATACGGTTTTAATCCCAACGTTTTGAATTCTTTGGCAATATAATCGGCTGCTCTTTTTTCACCCGATGAACCGGTTAAACGCCCTTGCAATTCGTCTGAAGCTAAATAACTAATGTGTCTTTTTAAGGTGTTGGGTTGGGCCAGTTCAGCAGCATCTCCTTCGATCCAATCGGCTATAAAAACGTTGGTTTCTCTCGGTTTGCTTTGCATTCTGTTGCTCGAAAACACTAATTTTTTTCCGTCCGGTGAAAACATTGGAAAAGCATTGAATTCACTTTGATAGGTAATTTGCTCTAAATTTTCACCATTCAAATCAATCATAAACAACTGAAAATCATACCCTCGTGTTGAATGATGATTGGACGAAAAGATGATTTTTTGATCCGATGGATGAAAGAACGGCGCCCAATTGGCTTTTCCTAAATGCGTGATTTGTTTTAAGTTGGAGCCGTCTATATTACACGTATAAATTTCCATTTCAGATGGCGCCACTAAATTTTGTGCCAATAAATCTTTGTATTCTTTGATCGCTTCTGGTGTTTTTGGGCGAGACGAGCGGAATACTAATTTTTTACTATCGTGTGAGAAAAAACAACCTCCATCATAGCCTAAGCCCGAAGTAATTTGTTTTAAATTGCTGCCGTCGATATCCATAGTGTACAATTCCAAATCCCCACTTCTAATGCTGGTAAATGCTATTTTTTTACCATCGGGCGAAACTACTGCTTCGGCATCATAGCCTGGAGAATTGGTCAGCTGTTTGGTAATATTTCCGTTTAAATCGGCAATGTAAATATCAAATTCGGGATAAATAGCCCACAAATATTTACCGTCAATTGGTTTTGGTGGAGCAGGGCAGGCGTGATCGGCTGCGTGTGTTGAAGCATAAAGAATATGTTTACCATCCGGCATGTAATAAGAACACGTAGTTCGTCCTTTTCCGGTGGAAACCAATTGCAAGCTTTTTTCGTTGAACTCTTGTGCTTGTAAATCCAGCATGAAAATTTGATCGCACGAAACGCCAAACGCCTTGTTGGTTACTTGAAGCGTTAATTTGTCTCCTTTCGGACTAAAATAGGCTTCTGCATTATCACCACCAAAGGTAAGTTGCTTGATGTTTTTTAAGTGTTTTTCTTGCCCAAAAGTACTGATTGAAAGTAAGGCAACTACGAGTAGAATGGAACTGTTCTGTCTGAATGTTGATTGGAACATATTTTCTTATTTGAAATTTCTATAAATCGAGTGCAAATATACAAAAAAAAACAAGCTCTCGAAAGGCTTGTCTTTTACTATTTGTTTGTTGAAAATGTTATTTTAAAGCAGTGATTTCGGCAATTTTTACAATGACTTCTGTGGCTTTCATCATACTTTCAACGGGTACGTATTCATATTTTCCGTGAAAGTTATGTCCACCAGCAAAAATATTGGGGCACGGCAATCCTTTATAGGATAATTGACAACCGTCGGTGCCACCGCGAATGGGTTTAATTAAGGGTTTAATGCCCAATTCTTTCATGGCTTTTTCCGCAATTTCTACAATATGAAAAACAGGTTTTACTTTTTCTTTCATGTTGTAGTATTGGTCTTTCACTTCGGCAATAACGATATCATCCCCAAATTGTTTTTTCCATTTCTTATTGAATTTAACCGCTAACTCTCGAATAAATTCCTTTCGGTCTTTGAATTTTTTTGCACTGTGATCTCTAATAATGAGTTCAACTACTGTTTCTTCAATACTTCCAGTGATTCCCACCACATGATAAAAACCTTCATATCCACGGGTTTTTTCTGGAATTTCATTCTTCGGTAATTTTGAAATGAATTGATTGGCCAGTAGCATCGAATTGATCATTTTTCCTTTAGCATAACCCGGATGAACACTTTTACCTTTGAACATAATTTTAGCGCCAGCCGCATTGAAGTTTTCATATTCCAATTCGCCAATCTGACTTCCATCCATGGTATAGGCCCATTCACAGCCAAATTTTTCGACATCAAAATGATGAGCACCTCGACCAATTTCTTCGTCGGGTGTAAAACCAACTCGAATTTTTCCGTGTTTGATTTCAGGATGTTGAATAAGGTATTCCATGGCTGACACAATTTCGGTTATTCCGGCTTTGTCGTCGGCGCCCAATAGGGTAGTACCGTCAGTTGTTATTAGGGTTTGCCCTTTGTATTGCAACAAATCTTTAAAATAAGTTGGCGATAGTATAATGTTTTGTTTTTTGTTTAAGATGATATCGCCACCGTCATAATTGGTTACAATTTGAGGTTTTACATTGGCGCCTGTAAAATCGGGTGTGGTGTCATAGTGTGAAATAAAACCAATGGTAGGCACTTTATGTTTTACATTACTTTCAAGCGTGGCCATCACATATCCATTAGCATCTATAGTGACATCAGTCATGCCAATTTTTTTTAGCTCTTTAACCAATAGGTTGGCTAAAACCAGTTGTTTTTTTGTGCTTGGGGTTGTGTTTGAACTCGCATCCGATTCGGTATCAATGGTTATGTAGCTTACAAAGCGATCGATTAGGTGTTGCATGGTATAAAATTTATACAAATATAGGAAATTTGTAAGCTTTATTGAAATAACAGTTTAAAAGAAAAAAAGCACTTCAAATGAAGTGCTTTTGTGGGGAGAGCAGGATTCGAACCTGCGAAGATGTAATCAGCGGATTTACAGTCCGCCCTCGTTGGCCGCTTGAGTATCTCCCCAAGCCATCATACTTAGCAAGCTAAGCGGTTGCAAATATAAAATTGTTTTTAGAACAAACAAAAGCTTTGCCTACTATTTTCTGAGGTTTTTGCTAACGTTCTGTAAATGAAAAGCATAAAAAAATCTCCCGAAGGAGATTTGTATTTTTTTGTATTATCCGGCATTATTTTGCATTCAAAAGTGCAATCACTTTAGCTTTTAAAGCATCACCTCTCAAATCTTTGGCAACAATGGTTCCCTTAGCGTCTAATATAAACGTTGCTGGAATTGATTCTACATTGTATTGTTTTGCAATGGGTTCGTCCCAATATTTAAGATTTGAAATTTGTGCCCATACCAAACCATCTTTTGTGATAGCTTCTTTCCATTTTGCAGCATCTTTGTCTAATGAAACTCCAATGATGTTCAATCCTTTGTCATGCAATTCTTTGTATAAAGCCACTACGTTTGGGTTTTCTCCTCTACAAGGTCCACACCAAGAAGCCCAAAAATCAATGATGGTAACTTTGCCCATAGATTCTTTAAGAGATATTTTCTTTCCATCTGGATTGTTTGCAGCAAAATCAGGGGCTGTGCTTCCTACTTCTACTTTTGCAGTAGGTTCGTTTTTCATTGCTTCCAGTACCTTTTTGATGTTTTTTGCGCTCTTAGTATTTAATAATTTTTTGTCAATTTTTGCAAAATATCCTTTAATTTCGTCTACCGGAAGGTGTTGTCTCATTAAGAAATTTTCCAATAATAAAACCGATAAATAGGCATCTGGGTTTTTCTTGATGAAATTCATGGATACTTTATTCAAATCGTCTTGAAACGTACTGTATTCTTTCATGATTTGGTTTACAGTAGTAGTGTCATTTGCTTTTTTCGCAGCTGTGATGCGAGCGATATTTGCTTTTTCAAATTTTCCTTTTTTTCTAGCGATTACTTTAGAATCCTCATTGAATGTTTGGAATTTATCGTTATTGTCAGTTCCACCAATTACAGAGTTTTGAACTGTGTCGGTTTTAATGGTTACTGAAATTTTTCCTTCTTCTAAGATTAAAGGCAAGTTGAGGTTTTCATCCTCAATTCGAATAAAACCTAAATCCACATCTTCAGTCATTCCTTTTAACTCAAATTTTCCGTTTTCAACTACTGCTGTATCTTTAGCAATAAAACCGGTTTCTGTTTGGGTTTCAATAAATACTTTTTTACCGTTTTCAACGCCTTCAGCTGTTCCGGTGATTAAAAATTCATTGTCTTTCAAGTTGTTGCACGAAAATAATACCAGTGCACTAGCAACCAATAAGGTTATTTTTTTCATTTTAAATTGTATTAATTTGCAGCAAAGGTATTTAAAATTAATCAGTATGAAAAATTTTACCCCAGTATCACTCGAAAAGAAACGTGTAAAATTTTGTAAATAAACAAAAAGTAGTATCTTTGCACACCTTTTGGCGGAGTAGAGTTTCCATTAGGTATCAATCATTTATGTAAAATACTGTTGTCGTTTTCTATCCCATCAAGAAACTCAAGAAGCACAGCATACAAATTTTTAATCAGCATGTCTGAAACAAACAAAACACAAGAAGAGTTTTTAGCAAATTTCAATTGGCACAATTTTCAAGAAGGAATTGATCCAGTAGATGAAAAAAACTTACAGGAATTCGAAGAATTAGTAACAAAAACATTCATTGCTACCGATCAAGAAGAAGTAGTAGAAGGAGTTGTAGTTAGAATTACTGAAAGAGATGCCATCGTTGATATCAACGCTAAATCGGAAGGTGTAATTTCGTTAAACGAATTTCGTTACAACCCAAACTTAAAAGTGGGTGACAAAGTAGAAGTATTAATTGATGTTCGTGAAGACAAAACAGGACAATTAGTATTATCACACAGAAAAGCAAGAACAATCAAAGCATGGGATAGAGTTATTTCTGCTAACGAAACAGGAGAAATCGTAAATGGTTTCGTTAAATGTAGAACTAAAGGGGGTATGATTGTAGATGTTTTCGGAATCGAAGCTTTCTTACCAGGATCACAAATTGATGTGAAACCTATCCGTGATTACGATCAATATGTGAACAAAACTATGGAATTCAAAGTGGTAAAAATCAACCATGAATTCAAAAACGTAGTAGTATCTCACAAAGCGCTTATTGAAGCAGATATTGAAGTACAGAAAAAAGAAATCATTGGTCAATTAGAAAAAGGACAAGTATTAGAAGGTGTTGTTAAAAACATTACTTCTTATGGTGTATTTATTGATTTAGGTGGTGTAGACGGATTAATCCATATTACAGACTTATCTTGGTCAAGAATCAATCACCCAAGCGAAGTTCTTGAATTAGATCAAAAATTAAACGTAGTAATTCTTGATTTTGATGATGAGAAAACAAGAATTCAATTAGGTTTAAAACAATTGAATGCTCATCCTTGGGATGCTTTAGGAACTGAATTAAAAGTAGGGGATAAAATCAAAGGGAAAGTAGTTGTTTTAGCTGATTATGGTGCGTTTATAGAAGTTGCAGAAGGTGTTGAAGGATTGATCCACGTTTCAGAAATGTCTTGGTCTACGCATTTAAGAAGTGCACAAGATTTTATGAAAATTGGTGATGTTGTTGATGCTGTTGTTTTAACTTTAGACAGAGACGAAAGAAAAATGTCTTTAGGTATCAAACAAATGACGCAAGATCCATGGACAGATATCACAGCTAAATACCCAGTAGGTTCTAAACATACAGGAATCGTTAGAAACTTTACTAATTTCGGAATTTTCGTAGAGTTAGAAGAAGGTATCGACGGTTTGGTTTATATTTCTGATTTATCTTGGACTAAGAAAATCAAACACCCATCAGAATTTATCAACGTTGGTGAAAAATTAGACGTTGTGGTATTGGAATTAGATGTTGAAGGACGTAAATTATCTTTAGGTCACAAACAAACTACTGCTAATCCATGGGATAAATACGAAGATGCATTCGCTGTTGGAACGATCCACAATGGAAGTATTGCTGAAATCGTTGACAAAGGGGCTACTGTAGAATTTGGTGACGATATCGTTGCTTTCATTCCTACACGTCATTTGGAAAAAGAAGACGGTAAAAAATTGAAAAAAGGAGATATTGCTGACTTTAAAGTGATTGAATTCAATAAAGAATTCAAAAGAGTAGTAGCTTCGCATACAGCTATCTTCAGAGAAGAAGAAGAGAAAATCGTAAAAACAGTAACTGAAAATACTTCAGCGCCTGCACAAACGTCTACATTAGGAGACAACAACGATATTCTTGCTGAATTAAAAGCTAAAATGGAAAAAGGAGGTAAATAATCTCTTAATTTCTTAAATATTTTAAATCCCGAAAGCAATTTCGGGATTTTTTTATTGTTTATTGTATTTGTTTATCGTAATATTGCAATATATAAATAAAAAAAAATCATGGGAGCTTCAAAATCAGATTCTTTTTCAGTGGCACAAAACGAATTGGCTTCGTTGTTCAAGGCGTTGTCACACCCGGCACGAATTGCCATAGTCGATTATTTGCTCTCTGTTGATTCGTGCATTTGTGGCGATATTGTAAACGAATTGCCATTAGCGCAACCCACCATATCGCAACACTTGAAGGAGTTGAAAAATGCCAATATTATTAAAGGAACGATTGAAGGCACAGCAATTTGTTATTGCCTCAATCCGGATACTATACTTAAAATTGAAAATCACTTTGGAGCGATTCGTCATACACTAAAAAACAAATGTTGTTAATTTATTATTAATCCTTTATAAAACATGAAATTATCTCAATTTATATCAACTATTGATTCAATCAAAGATATTGCCTTTCAATTGCCCAATGGTACTTTTGTACCGCCTCATTTTCATATTACAGAAATGGGGTTGCTTACCAAAAACTTTATTGATTGTGGTAATGTAGTGCGTGAGGAAAAAGTAATTACTTTTCAAGTTTGGTTTGCCGGCGATATAGAACACCGATTAACTTCTGAAAAAGTACATAAAATCATCAATGCTTCTAAGAAATTATTTGAAAATGCTGATTTAGAATTGGAAGTAGAATACCAAGATGCTCAAACTATAGGGAAATTTGGACTTGATTTTCAAAACGGTATTTTTCAATTAATTTCTAAACAAACAACATGTTTGGCAAATGATCATTGTGGTATTCCTGCCGATAAAATGCAGCCAGTAGTAGGCGAATGGAAATCAAAAGAAATATCTTGTTGTTCACCAGATTCAGGTTGCTGTTAATATGGAAAATACTAAAAAACAACATTGGGAAACTGTTTTTACTACAAAAGCAGAAAATGAAGTAAGTTGGTTTCAAAAGCAACCTCAAACATCCATTCAATTAATTCAAGCTTGTAAAGTAGCTAAAGATGCCAAAATCATTGATATTGGAGGAGGAGATAGTTATTTGATTGATAGTTTATTGGATTTAGGTTACACGAATTTATTCTTGTTAGACATTTCAGAAGCAGCCATTGAACGTGCTAAAAAGCGATTAGGAGATAAAGCTAAGAATGTCACTTTTATAGTTTCGGATAGTTTGTATTTTCAATCGGATGAAAAATTTGAAGTTTGGCACGATAGAGCCTCTTTTCATTTTTTTACAGAAGCGAAAGATATTGAACAATATAAAAATAATGTAATTGCAAATACCAATCAAGATGCCCATTTCATTATTGCAACTTTCTCGGAAAATGGTCCTTTAAAATGTAGTGGTTTGCCAATAACACAATATTCAGTTGAAAAAATGGAAGCTGTTTTTGGTGATGATTTCGAATTAGAAAATTGTTTTACAGAAGATCACGAAACGCCTTTTGAAACAACTCAGAACTTTATCTTTTGTCATTATATTAAAAAGTAAAATGTTAGTAAATCTTTCAAAAACCATAGCAATCATCAAGGAAATTACCGTTCCAAAAGATCGGAAAGATGTCTTACTAACTTTAGTGGAATACATTCAAAACAAAGTAAATGCTAACGAAGAAATTCGATTAAATTTCATTTGTACACACAATTCTAGAAGAAGCCATTTGTCGCAAATTTGGGCACAAACCATGGCATTTCAATTCGGAATCAAGAATGTTTTTTGCTATTCTGGCGGAACCGAAGCGACGGCGCTGTTTCCAAAAGTAGCCGAAACCTTAACGAATCAAGGTTTTCAAATTCAGCAAATAAGTCAAGAGCAAAATCCGGTATACGCAATAAAATTTGATGCCAATCAGCATCCAGTTATCTGTTTTTCTAAAACGTATTTCGATGATTTTAATCCGAAAAGCAACTTTGCAGCTATCCTAACGTGCTCTAATGCCGATGAAGGTTGTCCTATGGTTTTTGGTGCCGAAGCGCGTTTTCCGATCAAGTACGACGATCCAAAAGCTTTTGATGATACCGAAGTAATGAACGAAAAATATGCCGAACGTAGTTTACAAATTGCATCTGAAATGCAGTATGTGTTTTCTAAAATAAAACAGTAAAAAATTATGAAAGAAATAGTAATTCAATATAAAAAACCAATTATTATAACAACGTCAGTTATTATTTTACAACTTATTTGGGGCTTTGATCCTAAGTTTTGTTTGATTAATATTATTTGGTTGTTGGTATAAAAAAACGCCCAATTTCTTGAGCGTTTAAAATTATTTATCAATGGAGCCTAAAACCCGTTTCATAAAATCATTGAGGGCGGTTTTTTTATCCGCACCATTTTTTATGAGTTGGTTCACTTCAAGTGCGCCATACATGTTGGAAATGAGTTCGCCTATTACATCCAGTTCTTCATCTTTTAGAGAAGAAACTTCGCACAGGTTTTCCAAAACCTCAATGGCTTCTACTACATAATCTTGATCGTTATCTTCAATAAATTGAGTCAACTGTTTTATAACGGGTAATTTCATATTTTTAGATTTTAGAAGATTGGATTTTCAGACCTCCGAATATCAAGTATCCGAAAATCCTAAAATCACTATAGTACTTCGTTTACCAATTCGGTTAATACTTCGGCTTTATTGGTTTGCGTTTGATTGACTAATACGCCATTTTTAAAAGTAGCAAACGTAGGCAAATTGTCTACTTTGGCTAATTTTCTAGATTCAGGAAATTTCTCTGCATCTACAATTAAAAACGGAATACTTTCATTTTGTGAAGCCAATAGTTTGAATTTGGGTTTCATGATTCGGCAATTACCACACCAGGATGCCGCATATTGTACCACCACAACATCATTTGAAGCAATGACTTCGGCTAAATTATCTTGTTCGATTTCTGAAAACATAATTTTTTAATTTTTAATTAGACAATAGGTCAATGTGCCAATTATTGTCTAATTGACACATTGATAATTGGCATATTATTTTAGTGAGAAGCTAAATAAGCTGCAGTAGAATTTCTATCGGCGCTCATAGCGTCTTTTCCTTCTTCCCAGTTAGCTGGACAAACTTCACCTTTAGTTTGAACGTGTGTATACGCGTCAATCAAACGTAAATATTCGTTTACATTTCTACCTAACGGCATATCGTTTACACTTTCGTGGAAAATTTTTCCGTCTTCGTCAATTAAATAAGTCGCTCTAAAGGTTACGTTTGAACCTTCTAAAATTTCATCATTTAAAGCTTCGTTATAAACCCATTCTGCATCTAAAATATCTAAAGCAGCTGATAGGTTACGAGTTGTATCTGCTAAAAGCGGATACGTTACACCTTCAATTCCACCATTATCTTTTGCTGTGTTTAACCACGCAAAGTGTACTTCGTTTGTATCACATGAAGCACCGATAACAATTGTGTTTCTTTTTTCGAAATCTTTTAAAGCAGCTTGAAAAGCATGTAATTCTGTTGGACACACAAAAGTAAAATCTTTTGGATACCAAAATAACAATACTTTTTTCTTGTTGTTGATTGCTTCTTCTAATACATTGATTCTTAAGTTATCTCCCATATGAGAAATCGCGTCAACGGTAATGTTTGGGAATTTTTTTCCTACTAATGCCATAATTGTTTTTATTTAAATAATTAATAATTTTCTATTGCAAATTTACGAATAAAAAAACGACAACTATAGTTAAGTCATGGTTAATTTTTATTTGAATATAGATTTTGTTTATAGAATAGATGTGCTAATTTTTGTTTTTACTAACTAATAAAATCCTATATTTGTTTTTCATAATTTTTTCACACTAATACCCAATTATATATGAATTTTTCAAATTTATTCAGAAGAAAAACAGTTGAGGATATTTTAAAACAAGTTGCTAAAAATGAAGCAGACGGACATCATTCGTTGGGAAAACATTTGACGGCTAGAGATTTAACTGCTTTTGGTATTGCGGCAATTATTGGTGCGGGAATTTTTAGTACAATTGGAAAAGCAAGTGCTGATGGTGGTCCAGCAGTAATTTTCTTATTTATTTTTACGGCTATTGCCTGTAGTTTTGCTGCTTTTGCGTATGCCGAGTTTGCATCAATGGTTCCGGTTTCGGGAAGTGCGTATACCTATTCTTATGTAGCTTTTGGCGAAATCATTGCTTGGATCATCGGTTGGGCTTTAATTATGGAATATGCCATTGGTAATATAACGGTGGCCATTTCCTGGAGCGATTACTTTACGGGTTTGCTCGAAAGTGGCGGCTTGCATTTGCCTCAATGGATACAAATGGATTATCTAACGGCATCCAAGGGTTTTGAAGAAGCTACAGCATTAATGAATGGTGGCAAATCGTTTGAAAATTTATCCGAATCCTTACAATCGGCATTCACGGCTTGGACAACATCGCCTACAATTGGTGGTTTTCATTTGGTTGCCGATTTACCGGCGCTACTGATTATCGTCATTATAACGTGGTTGGTATATCGAGGTATGAAAGAATCGCGAAACGCCAGTAACTTGATGGTGGTGGTTAAACTGTGTATCATTTTGTTAGTCATCGCAGTTGGAATATTTTATGTAGATACGGCAAACTGGGATCCGTTTGCACCAAATGGAGTAGGTGGTATATTAAAAGGAGTATCGGCTGTTTTCTTTGCCTATATTGGTTTTGATGCCATATCAACCACTGCCGAAGAATGTAAAGATCCGCAACGCGATTTGCCACGAGGCATGATGTGGGCCATTATTATCTGTACCATTTTATATGTAATTATTGCTTTAGTGCTCACGGGTATGGTCAATTATGCCGATTTGAATGTAGGTGATCCTTTGGCTTTCGTATTTGATAAACTCGATTTAAAATGGATGTCGGGCATCATTGCAGTAAGTGCAGTAGTTGCAATGGCAAGTGTTTTGTTGGTGTTTCAAATGGGACAACCTCGTATTTGGATGAGCATGAGTCGTGATGGGTTACTGCCCAAACGTTTTTCAAAAGTTCATCCAAAATACAAAACGCCATCGTATGCAACGATTGTAACCGGTTTTGTGGTTGCGGTTCCAGCTTTGTTTTTAAATTTAACTATGGTGACTGACTTGTGTAGTATTGGAACTTTGTTTGCCTTTGTATTGGTTTGTGCTGGTGTTTTAGTGTTGCAAAACAGAACCGATATTCCGCGCGGAAAATTCAAAACACCTTATGTAAATTCAAAATATGTTTTTCCAGTATTATTAGTCATTGGAGTTTCGATTGCTTTTTCAGTAAATAAGTCGGCTACAATGGATTTTATCACCAATGAAAAACAAATTAATGAGGCTGGTACTATTGTGACTTCTTTAAAGGAAGCAGATACTAAAGCAGTTGTAGGCTATTTGCAAGAGAAAGGTTTTGTAAAAGAAACGAACGCCGATTTAGAAGAAGTGTTGAGTTCAATTTCGGAAGATGAAACCACTTATAAAAATATTGTGGATGCAATGCCAATCAACGATAGTTTAAAATATGAAAGTGGTTTTACCCTTTTTAAACATAAAATTCCCATGTGGATTTTCTTGATTTCATTATTAGGATTTGCGATTTGGTCTTGGCGTCAAAATTTATCGTTAATTCCTTTATTGGGATTAGTGAGTTGTTTGTACATGATGGCCGAATTGAGCGTGTGGAATTGGATTTATTTTACCATTTGGTTGCTCATCGGATTGCTAATTTACTTTAGTTTTAGTCGTAAAAACAGTAAACTGAATTTGGAAAACAAATAAAATAAAAAAGCCCTCAAAATACTAATTGAGGGCTTTTTTTATTAGGTGTGTTTTAAACGATGTTTAATTCTTTCATGCATTGTCGCATCATTTGATACGTTCGTTCAATATCGTTATCGAGTCCTATTGAAAAACGAATCAATCCATCGGTTAAACCCATTTCAGCTTGCTCGTCTAACGGAATTTCAGAAGAAGTCGAAGTACCGGGTGCACTAAATAAGGTTTTGTAAAATCCTAAACTAACCGCTAAATAGCCTAAATTACGTTCTTGCATCAATTCCATTAAGGCATTGGCTTTGTCTAAAGTTCCCACATCTAAGGTCATCATACCACCAAATCCATACTCAGGGTTGATCATGGTTTTGTAAATAGTATGACTAGGGTGACTCGCTAATCCAGGATAAACGGTTTTAATGCCGTCGGCTTCAAATTTGTTAGCCAAATACAGTGCGTTGTGACTGTGTTGTTTCATTCGAATGTGTAAGGTTCTCAGGTTTTTCATCACTGAAGCCGAACGCAAACTATCCATCGTTGGCCCCAAAAGCATGCTGGCACCATCATTCACATTTTTTAAACTGTTGATGAATTCTTGCGAAGCACATACTACACCGCCCACCGTATCGCTACTTCCGTTGATGTATTTAGTTAACGAATGAATCACAATATCTGCGCCTAATTTTGCAGGCGCTACCGATAAAGGCGAAAAGGTATTGTCAACCACTAATTTTAAATGATGTTTTTTGGCAAGCTTTGCTAGTGAAGCAATATCGGCAACTTCTAACAATGGATTACTTACGGTTTCGCAATATAAAACTTTTGTATTGGGTGTAATAGCAGCTTCCACTAAGTCTAATTTGGTAATGTCTACAAAAGAGGTTTGTATGCCCATTCGGGGAACAAAATTTTTCAAAAACGCATAAGTCCCTCCATAAATGGTGCGACTGGATACAATATGATCGCCATTGCCACAGAGTTGTAAAAATGTTGGAGTAATAGCGCCCATTCCTGAAGCTGCTACATTAGCCGATTCCGTGCCTTCCATAGCCGCGAGTGCTTTATCTAAATATAAATTACTTGGTGATGAATGTCTAGAATACAAATAACAGCCTTCAGCATTTCCTTCAAAAGTGTCAAACATGGTTTTTGCGGAAAGAAATGTATAGGTCGAACTGTCTGAAATGGATGGGTTTACGCCACCAAATTCACCAAAATATTGAAGATCTTGAATTCGGTCAGCCGGATGAAATGGTTCCATAGGTTATTTTTTTTATGGGTTGAATAGTTATCAAATTTCATAAATACTAATTTATTTTTCAATGCAATTGCATAAAATTAGTTTTTTATTCATTAGATAGATATATTTGTAGTTTAATAATCTAAATTTATTGCGATTAATACTTATTTACTGAAATTATCTACCAATCACTAGTGAACATGCTTATGGATGCAATTGACAAAAAACTCCTCGGATTACTACAAGAAGACACAAAAAAAACGACCAAAGAGCTCTCTTTGGTATTGAATTTATCGGTTACGGCTGTATATGAACGTATTAAAAAATTAGAGCGCGAAGGTATCATTCGTAAGTATGTAGCTTTATTGGATCGAGCAAAAATTGAAAAAGCATTTGTGGTGTTTTGTCATGTAAAATTGATTCAACACACCAAAGAAGTTATTCATACCTTTGAAAATGAAGTGGTATTGTTGAAAGAAGTTTCAGAGTGTTTTCATGTAAGTGGCGATTACGATTATATTTTGAAAGTCAACGTAAAAGACATGGACGAATACCGCGAATTTATGGTAACCAAACTTACGGGATTGCAGCATATTGGAAGTACACACAGTTCCTTTATGATTGGTGAGGTAAAAAATACTTCCGCTTTTGAACTGTAAAAAGCTATAATAATTTACCAATTTATCTGTAAATAATTAATTCAAAAAGCCTTACTTTTGTAACCGAAATTAAGTCAAACAACAAACTTTATATAAAATCATGAGTCAATTTGATGTAACCATTATAGGTTCTGGACCTGGAGGATATGTTTCGGCGATCCGTTGTGCCCAATTGGGTTTTAAAACAGCCATTATTGAAAAATATTCGACACTTGGAGGAACGTGTCTAAACGTAGGGTGTATTCCTTCAAAAGCGCTGTTAGCTTCATCGCATCATTATGAAGAATTGCAACACTTTGCCGACCACGGAATTGAAGTTTCGGGTGAGGTAAAAGTGAATCTAGAGAAAATGATTGCACGCAAGCAAGCGGTTGTGGATCAAACTTCTGGAGGGGTTAAATTCTTAATGGACAAGAATAATATTACCGTTTTTAATGGCGTAGGTTCGTTTGAAAGTGCTACTTCAGTAAAAGTAACGAAAGCCGACGGTTCATCTGAGATCATTGAATCAAAAAATATCATTATTGCTACTGGTTCAAAACCTTCCAGCTTACCATTTATCAAATTAGATAAAGAAAGAATCATCACTTCAACAGAAGCGTTGAAACTGAAAGAAGTTCCAAAACATTTGGTTATTATTGGTGGTGGTGTTATTGGAATCGAATTAGGACAAGTGTATTTACGTTTAGGAGCACAAGTTTCTGTTGTAGAATTTATGGATAGAATTATTCCAGGAATGGATGCTTCTTTATCTAAAGAATTGACTAAAGTGTTGAAAAAACAAGGCATGAAATTCTACACATCACATAAAGTACAATCGGTAGAGCGAGCTAAAAATGCAGTAACGGTAAAAGCAGAAAATGCTAAAGGAGAAATCATTACGTTAGAAGGAGATTATTCATTAGTTTCTGTAGGTCGTCGTCCTTTTACAGATGGATTGAACGCAGAAAAAGCGGGCGTAAAAGTTACCGAAAGAGGTCAAATCGAAGTAAACGATCATTTACAAACTTCGGCTGCAAATATTTACGCAATTGGTGATGTAGTTCGAGGAGCGATGTTAGCACACAAAGCAGAAGAAGAAGGAGTTATGGTTGCCGAAATTTTAGCAGGTCAAAAACCACACATCGATTATAATTTAATTCCAGGTGTGGTTTACACTTGGCCAGAAGTGGCTGCTGTGGGTAAAACAGAAGAGCAATTAAAAGCAGATGGTGTAGCCTACAAAGCAGGAAGTTTTCCATTCAAAGCGTTAGGAAGAGCTAGAGCAGGAGGAGATACTGATGGATTTGTAAAAATCTTAGCCGATGCTAAAACAGATGAGGTGTTAGGTGTTCACATGATTGGAGCAAGATGTGCTGACTTAATTGCAGAAGCAGTTACGGCTATGGAATTTAGAGCAAGTGCAGAAGATATTTCAAGAATGTCTCACGCACACCCAACATTTGCAGAAGCTATCAAAGAAGCTGCTTTAGCGGCAACAGAAAATAGAGCATTACACGTTTAATTAATTTTATTAAAATGAGAAAAACATTTTTATTAGCTGGGTTAAGTATTACATTATTGTTGCCAAGTTGTGCTTCAATAGTTTCTGGTAGCAAGCAAAATATTAATTTCAATTCTACTCCATCAGGTGCAACTGTATGGGTAGATGATGTTAATTTAGGAGTTACTCCAGTAATTGCACAATTGGAACGAATCAAGAAAAATCAAAAAGTTAAAATAGAGTTACAAGGGTATAAACCTTATGAATTAATTTTGAATAGAAAAACTAATGGTTGGATTTGGGGTAATATTCTTTTTGGGGGTATAATAGGTATTATAATCGATGCAAGTTCAGGTGCTATGTATCGTTTGACACCAGATCAAATTGAAGCGCAATTGGCTAACGGAGTTGTTATGAACAGAAAAAACGACACGTATATTGGAGTAGTTATGACTGCTGATGCAAATTGGGAAAAAATAGGTAATTTAGAGGTGAAATAATTGTAATTTAGTTATTATTTCAAACAAAAAAACCAGCAAATGCTGGTTTTTTTGTTTGAATAAAGTAATTTAAACAATTAATCTTTAAACAATCCTTTGTAGGAATTCCAATGTGCGTACATTAAAAATAAATTGGCTCCCAATACAAAAATTGCTACCGGTACTTCAGAAACTTGGGTAACGGTATGGATTAAAAAGATGTTGATGGAAATAGGTAATAAAGCTAGTAAAGATACTTTCATAAATTTACCGCTTAATAGACTTATTCCTGCAAGTAATTCAACAGCTTTAGCTAAGGGTAATAGGTATTTTGATGCCATGACTCCGGTCATAAACGTCAAAAGATTCCCTGTAGGAGCTTCTGCTTCAATTAAATTAAAGAAATACGTTACGGAAGCAAATACCATAAAAGCTCCAAGTAACATTCGTACAATTAAAATTGCGATTCTCATAATTTGTTTGTTTTATTGGTTAATCTACCAAATATACTAATTTATTTGTTTTGAAAATTGTATTTTTGAGGTTCAAATTTGGGTAGATTGAGAACAACGATTACAAAAAATATTGCCGCTTTTCCAAACTTTACGAAGCAACTGCTGTTATGGGCCAACCAATTCAGCGAGGTGGTATTATTGGATTCCAATGCACATCAGCAAAAGTATTCGAGTTATGATGCGGTTTTGGCGGTTGATGCTTTTACATCCATTCAAACCGATTATGAAAACGCATTTCAAGATTTATATCAATATCAAAATCAAACCAAAGATTGGTTGTTTGGGTATTTATCCTATGATTTAAAAAATGATACCGAAGCGTTATATTCCAATAATTTCGATGGTTTAGCATTCCCAGATTTGTTTTTCTTTCAACCTAAAAAGTTGTTTTTAATTAAAGGAAATCAGGTTGAAATCCACTATTTAAGAATGTGTGATGATGAAATAGAAGTTGATTTCGAAGGAATTTTATCTATGGCATCCATTACCCATTACCCATCACCGATTACCATAAAACAACGCATCTCAAAAGAAAATTACTTGTTAAAAGCATCAAAAATGCTCGAACACATTCAGCGAGGTGACATTTATGAAGCAAATTTTTGCATGGAATTTTATGCCGAAAACGCTCAAATGGAACCTTTAGAAATGTATCATAAACTGAATACTATTTCGGAACCACCCTTTGCAGTGTATTTCAAAAATAATTTTCAGTATTTGCTTTCCGCTTCACCCGAACGGTATTTGCGAAAAGAAGGAAAAAAAGTCATATCCCAACCTATAAAAGGTACAGCAAAAAGAAGTGAAGATTTGATTTTAGACGAACAATTAAAATCCGATTTGGCTCAAAACGAAAAAGAGCGTTCCGAAAACATCATGATTGTCGATTTAGTCAGAAACGATTTATCGCACACCGCTACAAAAGGAAGTGTTCAAGTAGAAGAATTGTGCCAAATTTATTCGTTCAAACAAGTCCACCAAATGATCTCAACGGTAGTTTCAAAAGTGGATATTACTGCATCACCTGTAGAAATAATACGTACTACTTTTCCGATGGGAAGTATGACTGGAGCACCGAAGATTTCGGCGATGCAAATTATTGAAGGATTAGAAGAAACCAAACGCGGATTATACAGTGGAGCAGTGGGTTATTTTGCTCCAACTGGCGATTTTGATTTTAATGTAGTCATTCGAAGTATTTTATACAATGCAACAAATAAATACCTTTCGTTTTCGGTAGGTAGTGCCATTACAGCGCAAGCCATTCCAGAACAAGAATATGAAGAATGTTTGTTAAAGGCAAAAGCAATGTTTGAGGTGTTACGATAGGTAAAAGTAATAAGGGATTAGGGAAAAGTATAAATCAATAGATATGAAAAGTTATAGAGATTTAATAGTTTGGCAAAAATCGATGAGTTGGGTTACGATGGTTTATACTCTTTCCTCAAAAATTCCTGAAAGTGAAAAGTTTGGATTAATTTCGCAAATAAGAAGAAGTTCTGTCTCTATTCCTTCAAATATAGCTGAAGGTTATGGCAGAAATTATAAAAAAGATTATTCACGATTTTTGCAGATTTCAAGAGGCTCTTTGTTTGAATGTCAAACCCAAATTGAAATGGCAATAAATTTAGGTTTTATTTCAAGAGAAGATTGTAAAGAAATCAATGATTTTTCTACTGAAATAGAAAAAATGCTAAATTCACTTATAAATAAATTATCAGAAAAATAATCCCTTTTCCCTTTTTACTAATTACTTTTGAGAATGCTTATAAAATTCCAAAATCATATCGAACAAAATTTTCCCCAATTAATAGACAAGAAATTGCTTTTAGCGGTTAGTGGCGGAATTGACAGTATGGTTTTAGTTCATTTGTGTGCCCAACTCAAGTTGAATTTTGAAGTAGTGCATTGTAATTTTATGCTAAGAGGTGCCGAAAGTGATGCAGAAACACAATTTATAGAATCATTTTGTAGTTCAAATGGTATTCTAATTCATACGAAGTACTTTGACACCAATACAATAGCAGCCAATACTAAAGAATCTATTCAAATTACCGCTAGAAATCTTCGTTACCATTGGTTTCAAGAAATTATGTCACTTGGATTTGATTATGTATTAACGGCACACCATTTAGATGATTCATTGGAAACCGTCTTGATTAATTTTTCAAGAGGAACTGGCTTAGAAGGATTAACGGGGATTCCGGCTCAAAATGGAAACATTATTCGTCCGCTATTACCTTTTTCCAGAGAAGAAATTGAACACTTTGCTGAAAAAAATCAAATTCAATGGCGAGAAGATTCGAGTAACGCATCCGATAAATATCTTCGCAATAAAATACGACATTCGATTATTCCTTTATTTAAAGAATTAAATGCTGGATTTACAGATTCGTTTCAAAATACTTTACATCATTTAAAACAAGCAGAAAGTTTGGTAAATGATGCTGCAGAATTAGTTTATGAGAAAGTGGTTATAGAAAAAGAAAATCAACTCGATTTTCATTTGAAACCATTGCTTGAATTCCAAAATTACCAATCCTATTTGTTCCAATGGCTTAAACAATATGGTTTTACGGCTTGGAATGATATTTATGATTTGGTAGAAGCTCAATCGGGGAAACAAGTTTTTTCTCCTACACATGTGCTGTTAAAAGACCGTGAGAAATTAATTTTGTCGAAAAGAAAAGAATCGGCTACGGAAGCTATTTTTTGCATCGAATCTAAAGAAAGTATAGTTAATATTCCCTTAAATATTTCATTCTGTAACGTAAGTTACCTTTCGGAATCCGATTCAAATTGTATATTTGTCGATGAAGATAAAATAACATTTCCCCTAATCCTTAGAAAATGGAAAACCGGAGATTATTTTTATCCTTCGGGAATGACAGGAAAAAAGAAACTCAGTAAATATTTCAAAGACGAAAAATATTCACTGTTTGAAAAAGAAAAGCAATGGTTGTTGTGTAGCGATGACCAAATCATTTGGGTAATAGGCAAGCGAGCAGATCAGCGGTTTTTAGCCCAATCAAACACAGTGAAAACGATTCAAATAGCATTAAAATAATGAAGAAAATCACCTACATTTTATTAGTATTTACCTTTTTTGCGCAAGGTCAAATTTTAAATCCGGTCAAATGGAAAAGTAAAATTATTCAAAAATCGGCGACAGATTTTGAATTGGTAATGGAGGCTACCATCGAAAATGAATGGCATATGTATTCGCAATACACGCCAGATGGTGGAGCGCTGCCAACGGTTTTTACTTATAAAAATACAAAAGGCAATTACAATGTAGTGGGTAAAACCAAAGAAAGTCCGTACAAAAAAGTATTCAATGATATTTTCGAGGTGGATGAGTATTATTTTTCCAAAACAGCTCAGTTCAAGCAACTTATAAAAGTGACCAATCCGAAACTAAAAGAAGTTAAAGTATTTGTAGAATATCAAGCCTGTAAAGAGCAATGTATTCAACAAGATAACACGTTTACTTTTCAATTACCGGAAATAAAATTAGAGGCATCAGCAGTAAGTAAAAATTCAATTACAATGGTGGACGGCGCTACGCCAAATGACACCTTAGTTCAGTCCAAAGATTCTATAAAAACTACGCAATCGTTGGTTACTAAAGATAACACGGATACAACAGAAAATGCACCGGCACCAGTAGAAGAAAAGAAAGGTCTTTGGTCTATTTTTCTGTTGGCATTTGTAGGAGGTTTTGCAGCATTATTAACCCCTTGTGTATTTCCCATGATTCCAATGACGGTTAGTTTTTTTACAAAACAAAGTAAAACTAAAGCTCAAGGAAAACGTAATGCCATTCTCTATGGGGTTTCAATCATCTTAATTTATGTAGTTTTAGGTTCATTGGTAACCGGAATATTTGGTGCCGATTCGTTAAATGCGTTGTCCACAAATGTTTGGTTTAATTTAATTTTCTTCGGACTTTTAGTATTCTTTGCAGCTTCATTTTTGGGTGCATTTGAAATTGTATTACCTAATTCTTGGGCTAATAAAGTAGATCAACAAGCTGATAGAGGCGGATTTGTAGGCATATTATTCATGGCTTTAGCCTTAGCTATTGTATCGTTTTCTTGTACCGGTCCTATTGTAGGAACATTATTGGTAGAAGCTGCTTCTAAAGGCGGATTAGCACCAATAGTAGGAATGCTTGGTTTTTCATCAGCATTAGCGTTACCTTTTATGTTGTTTGCCATGTTTCCAGGATGGATGAACACCCTACCTAAATCGGGCGGCTGGTTAAATACCGTTAAAGTATCACTTGGTTTCTTAGAATTGGCGTTAGCTTTTAAATTTTTATCCAATGCTGATTTAGTAGTTCAGGCCCATTTATTAGAACGTGAAGTATTCTTAGGTATTTGGATTGCCATATTTGGAACTTGGGCGGTATACCTGTTTGGAAAATTAACCTTACCTCACGATAGTCCCATAGCGCATTTGTCTATTGGTCGCTTATTCATGGCAATTTTTGTTTCAATATTTACCATCTATTTAATTCCTGGATTGTGGGGTGCGCCGTTAAAAATTATTTCCGGATTTCCACCGCCAATGACTTATAGTGAGAGTCCAAATGGTATTGGAACTTCAGGAGATAATAAAGTTTCAACTAACACTTTACCGGATCACGCTGAGGTGGGACCGCATGGTATTTCGGTATTTCATGATTATGAGCAAGGATTGGCCTACGCTAAAGAAATAGGAAAGCCCGTTTTGTTAGATTTTACCGGACATGCCTGTGTGAATTGTAGAAAAATGGAAGATTTTGTATGGTCGAAACCCGAAATTCTGACTGTTTTAAAAGAGCAAGTAGTTTTGATTTCGTTGTATGTAGACGATAAAAGAGAATTGCCCAAAGCAGCACAATACGTATCCAAAGAAACCGGAAAAGAAATTATTACTATTGGAAACAAATGGAGTGATTACCAAATTACGCGATATAAAAATAATGCCCAACCATATTATGTAGTTTTAGATACGGATGGAAAGGATATCTCGAAACCCATTGGTTATACTCCCGACGCAGATGCTTATAAAAAATGGTTAGAAGAAGGTATTTCCCAATTCAAAAAATAAAGTAAATCCCGAGAAATCGGGATTTTTTATTTCAAAAAAATTTCTATATTTGTATCATTATCAGCCATTTAATTAGTATACGCCATGTTAGTAAAAGTATTTGGAAGCGCCGTTTTTGGCGTTGAAGCCACCACCATTACCGTTGAAGT
>JACCDN010991104.1_pt1 | contig 48353 bp, 48 predicted proteins | sample 7441691 | NCBI WGS metagenome assembly JACCDN01 (sample SAMN15323439, study PRJNA562643) | freshwater metagenome | isolation source: river surface water | place: USA:Blue River Watershed | collected 2017-08-16 | reverse complement strand
GTTATCTGTCGGATAACGGGCTGTAGCGCAGCTTGGTAGCGCACTTGTCTGGGGGACAAGGGGTCGTCGGTTCAAATCCGGCCAGCCCGACAGATCTGCTATCGGAGCCCCGAGGCGCGTTCTGAAAGGAAAAGCTTTGGCCAAGGTTCCATTTTCATTTGAGGTCTACCCGCCCCGCTCACCCGAGGCGGCCCCTGCACTCTTTGATGCCATTGACAAACTCAGTGCACTAGGTCCGAGGTTTATTTCTGTGACCTTCGGAGCTGGTGGCTCAGATACCAAAAATTCCATTGAGGTGCTTGGCTACATTCTCCAGAAGCAAATTGGAGCCCTAGCTCACCTAACCTGCGCCGGCACCAGCAGAAGCAGCATTGAAACCCTGATCGACGAGTTTCAAGCGGCCGGGGTGCGGGACTTCTTGGCCCTGAGGGGTGATTTGCCCGCCGGTGAAGTTGACTTGCCAACCGATTCACTCAACACCGCAGCCGAGCTGGTTTCCATTCTGAGAAGCAGGTCTAACGAGGGGCAGGTTGCCGTTGCAGCGTTCCCAAATGGCCACCCTGAGTCAGGCTCAGAGCGAGCAGATATCGATGCTCTGCTAGCCAAGCAGCGGGCCGGAGCAGACTACGCAATTACCCAGCTTTTCTTTTATGCCAGCGACTACTTCAACTTCCTTGAGCTGGCAAGATCTCGAGGTGTCACTATCCCGATTTTGCCAGGCATTATGCCCCTAACTTCAGCCAGCCGACTGGAGAGGGTACTGGAGCTAACTGGGGAAGCTCGCCCGGCTGAACTAGCCGAGCGCTTGGCTGCCTCAGATTCGAAACAGCGAGTTGAGGCTGGTATTGCCTGGGCGGCTGAGCTAGTTGATGAGCTAGTGGCCGGTGGGGTACCGGGAATCCACCTTTACGCTTTCAATGAGCACGAGCGGGTAACCGAAGTGCTCCGCAGGGCTAACCTGATTTAGACGATCCCGAACCTAGAATCTCGGTATGGGTTTGAGCCAAGAGCTTCGGAGTGTTCCAAACCTACTCAGTCTGCTCAGACTGTTGCTGGTTCCGGTCTTCCTTTGGCTCTTGCTAGCTGACCATTTGATCTGGGGACTTGTGGTTCTTGCCGTGGCTGGTGCATCTGACTGGCTAGACGGTGTGATTGCGAGAAAGTTCAATCAGGTTACCGAGTTGGGCAAGGTGCTAGACCCAGCGGCAGATCGCTTGTACATCTTTGCCACGCTGATTGGTTTGACCATAAATGGCAACATTCCGCTGTGGCTTGCAGTTGTCATTATCGCCCGCGACGTGATGCTTCTAATGGTCTATCCATTGCTTGCCAATCACGGCTATGGACCGCTCCCAGTGCACTTTTTGGGTAAAGCCGGAACGTTTGCGCTTCTTTACGCTCTACCACTTTTATTGATGGCAGACATCTGGCCCGGCGCTGATTTTGTGATCTTGCCGCTGGCTTGGGCCTTCGCCTACTGGGGTATTGCGCTCTACTGGGTTGCAGGGTTCATCTACGTCAATCAAGTTAGAAAATTGTTGTCAAAGTAGCTCTGAAAATCCCCTAGCATTGTGCATAACGAGGGGAGACCAAAATGTTCAACGCAGATGAAACCGCAAGGTTTTCATCTGATTTGGTCCAATCCGACTCAGATTCACTAACACCCGAAGAAGCCCGTGCGGTAGCGGCACTCCCTAAGGGTTCAGCCTTGCTGATTTCCACCCACGGCCAGTTTTCGGGCTCTCGATTTTTGCTCGATGAGGACGTCAACACAGCGGGTAGGCATCCAGACGCAGACATCTTTTTGGATGATGTCACGGTCTCTCGCAGGCACGTGGAGATCGTTAGATCCGAGGGCAATTTTGAGGTTCGAGACCTCGGGTCTATGAACGGCACTTACCTCAACGGTGAGATTGTCGATCGAGCAAAGCTAAAAGACGGCGATGAGCTAAGAATCGGCAAGTTCAGACTTACCTTCTTCCTGGGAGGAAAGTCCTGATGGAGAACGCAGTAAGAAAGCTCTCTGATCACAAGCTGTACACAATCGGTCAGGTCCTAACGGTTCTGAAGCCTCAGTTTGGCGATCTAACTCCTTCGAAGTTGAGATTCTTGGAAGATCAGGGGCTGCTCACTCCGGAACGAACCGACGCTGGTTACCGTAAATACTCGGAGAACCAAATTGAGCGCCTAAGCATCATTCTCACCCTGCAGCGCGATCAGTATTTGCCGCTCAAGGTCATCAAGGATTACCTTGCCGAACTCGATGCCGGCAGATCGCCAATCCTGCCCACCGCTTCTCCCGCAACCCTCAGGCGTGGACAGCGCTTCTCAACGGCACAGCTGAAGGCTGAGACCGGTATTTCGGATCTCGCATTCAGAGAGGCTGCCGAACTGGGGCTCTTTGGACCTCAGCCGCACAGCTCGCATGAGGTTGAGATTGCTTTCGCATTGGTCGGACTGGAGCAGTTTGGAATTCAACCGCGCCACCTCAGGGGCCTAAAGTCGGCGGCTGAGCGCGAGGTTGCCATCATAAGTGGCGTCACTGAGCCGGTACTGCGCAAGAAAGCACCTGAGTCTGCTGCTCGCGCCGCCCACATTGCTTCTGAGATTGCTGAGCGATTTGGTGCAATTCGCGGACACTTGATTCAGCAGTCAATCGATTCAATCGAAGGTTAGATTTCGACACGCCGAGGCTGTGGAGTAACCCTAAAGTACAACTTGAAGGCAGACTTAACGAGTCGTTACTAAGGAGAGACACGTGGACTACGAATCCGGGATGCTCTTTACCGATGGTTTGCCTTCGCAGGACATCGGTTACAGAGGAGCCTCTGCTGCTGCTGCAGCCGGAATCTCCTATCGCCAGTTGGACTATTGGGATCGCACCGGACTGGTGATTCCCAGCATTCAAACCGCAACCGGTTCTGGGTCGCAAAGGCTCTACTCCTTCCGCGACATTTTGGTTTTGAAGCTCGTGAAGCGTCTCCTAGACACAGGTGTGTCGCTGCAGCAGATTCGTCTTGCGGTGGAGCAGCTTCGCGCCTCCGGTATTTCAGATCTAACTAACACCACTTTGATGAGCGATGGTGCTCGCGTTTACCTCTGCACCTCGCAGGATGAGGTCATCGACCTCTTGGGCCAGGGTCAGGGCGTTTTCGGAATTGCTGTTGGCCGAGTGTTGCGTGAGGTCGAAGCCACCTTGGTCGACTTTGCTGCTGAAGAGGCTGCGGTTCAGGACGAGCTCGCTGCCAGAAGAGCTAGAAAGATTTCCTAGCGTCTAAACCAACGACGCTTCTTTGATTCCTTGCGGCTCTCAGAGCCCATCAGCTCAGTAATTGGATTACCTAGACCTCTGGTTGCTCGGGTAGAGCTTGCTCGATCAGGGTTACGAGTCTCGCGCTCCATGGCAGAAAGAGCCCCTGCCAAGAGCCAGTCAAAGCCCTTCGCCACCTCGGCGGCACCCTCTGCGGGCCAAGAGTGAATTGGGCGAGCTGCTCCGGTTGACTGCTGGATCGCTGCTCGTTCTTCGAAATAGGGCATCAGGAGCTGATTGCCAAACATTTCCTTGAGTTCTTTGAGGCGGTAGTCGTGCTCGTTCGACTGCGGTCTTAGGCGATTGACCACCACGCCCAGAAGCTCTAAGCGCGGTGTGAGCTTCGCACTAATCTCCGCGATCGCCTTTCGAGCCCTATCTGCTGCAATCACTGAGTAGAGCGAGGGCTCGGTCACGATAATCACGCGATCGGAAGCGACCCATGCGGTTCTTGTCAGGGCGTTAATGGATGGGGGAGTGTCGATGATTACCAGGTCGTAGTCTTCTTCGATTTGAGTTAGGACTTCTTCAAGCTTCCACACATCAGCCACGGTTGGCGCGGGGTTATCAAGCAGCAGTGATCTCGGTGAGCCGACCATGACGTCCATCTTGCTGCCGCGGGCCCAAGATGAGGCCACGATGGCACGCTTGATAGCGGGCAGCTTTGGGCTTTGCAGGACTTCGGCAACCGATGCACCGAACTCGTTGGTTGCAGCGAGGCCACTGGTGGCATCGCACTGGGGGTCCAAATCTATGATGAGCGTGTTCAGACCCTTGTTTAGGGCCGCAGAGGCTAGACCGAGGGCGACGGTAGTTTTACCGACTCCACCTTTGAGAGAGCTCACGCTAAGAACATGCACTGCATTAGGCTACCTTTTTATACGCAGCGTGGCGTTATCTGAGCCGTCGTTTCAGTGAGGTCCCAATGTTTAGAAAAATCCTGGTTGCCAACCGAGGTGAAATTGCTGTCCGCGCCTTTCGCGCTGCGTATGAGACCGGAGCCCAGACCGTAGCGGTTTACCCCTACGAGGACAGAAACTCGGTTCACCGACTAAAGGCCGATGAGGCATATGAGATTGAGGCAGACGGCTCACCCGTCCGCGCCTACTTGTCGGTAAGTGAGATGATCCGCATTGCGAAGCTTTCCGGTGCAGACGCAATCTATCCGGGCTATGGCTTCCTCTCGGAGAACCCAGACCTAGCGAGAGCTGCTCAGGAAAACGGCATTGCCTTTGTCGGGCCTACCCCAGAGGTGCTGGAGCTAGCCGGTGACAAGGTAAACGCCAAAGCCGCTGCAATTAGAGCCGGAGTCCCTGTCCTTGCATCGACAGCTTCTTCGGCTGATGCCGCAGAGCTGATCGCTCAGGCCGAATCAATCGGTTTCCCACTGTTTGTAAAGGCAGTGGCTGGCGGCGGCGGAAGAGGAATGCGTAAAGTCGAGGGAGCAGCAGAGCTGCCTGGAGCTCTTGAGGCTGCGATGCGCGAGGCCGGCAGTGCCTTTGGTGACCCAAGGGTTTTTCTAGAGCAGGCCGTACTTCGCCCTCGTCACATCGAGGTTCAGATTCTGGCCGACAGCTATGGGAATGTGATTCACCTCCACGAGCGCGACTGCTCGATTCAGCGCCGCAACCAGAAGGTCGTGGAAATTGCCCCGGCACCGCTTTTAGATGAAGAGCTACGTCAAAAGCTTTTCCGCGACGCCGTTGCTTTTGCTAAAGAGATTGGTTATCAAAACGCTGGCACCGTTGAATTTTTGATCGACACCATCGGTCCGAACGCTGGCAAGCACGTGTTTATCGAGATGAACCCGAGAATTCAGGTTGAGCACACGGTTACTGAAGAGGTTACTGATGTTGACCTAGTTCAATCGCAGCTGAAGATTGCTGCCGGGGCCTCGCTCGCAGACCTCGGGCTTGATCAAGAGAGCATCAAGCCGCACGGCTTCGCTTTGCAGTGTCGAATCACCACCGAGGATCCAGCCGCTGGCTTTAGGCCCGATACCGGCATGATCACAACCTACCGCTCGCCAGGAGGTGCTGGCATTCGTCTAGACGGCGGAACCGTGACCACCGGTGCGGAGGTATCGCCACACTTTGACTCGATGTTGGTTAAGCTCATCACCCGCGGTCGTGACTTCGAGTCCGCAGTGAGCCGCGCCAGAAGGGCGCTCGCGGAGTTCAGAATCCGCGGTGTTGCCACCAATATCAATTTTTTGCAGGCCGTGCTGGCCGATGAGGTGTTTGCATCCGGAAACCTATCGACTCACTTCATCGATGAGCGACCTGAGCTTATGCAGGGCAAGCCCTCTCAGGACCGTGGCACCAAGGTGTTGCAGTGGCTAGCTGAGGTGACCGTAAACAAGCCTTACGGTGAGCGTTCTAATAAGTCTGACCCCGAGCTAAAGCTCCCAAAGATTGACATCACTCAGGCCGCTCCCGAAGGATCTAAGCAATTGCTTGATCAGCTGGGTCCTGAGGGCTTTGCTAGGGAGTTGCGCAGAAGAAGCACGGTAGCTGTCACCGACACTACTTTCCGAGACGCGCACCAGTCGCTGCTCGCTACCCGCGTCCGCGGCCGCGACTTGATTGCAGCAGCGCCGTATGTCTCAAGGCTCACTCCACAGCTGCTGTCTGTCGAGGCATGGGGCGGGGCAACCTACGATGTGGCACTGCGCTTTTTGGGCGAGGACCCTTGGGACCGCTTGGCCCAACTCAGAGCCGCACTACCAAATATCTGCATACAGATGCTGTTGCGCGGAAGAAACACGGTCGGCTACACCCCATATCCAGAAGAGGTAACTCGCGCTTTTGTGAAGCAGGCGGCAGCAACCGGCGTAGACATTTTCCGCATCTTTGATGCGCTCAATGATGTTGACCAAATGGAGCCTGCTATCAGGGCGGTTAGAGAGCTGACCAACTCGGTTGCTGAGGTAGGAATTAGCTACACGGGTAATCTTCTTGACCCAAACGAAACTCTCTACACCCTGGACTACTACCTAAACCTGGCCGACAAAATGGTCTCCGCCGGAGCGCACATTCTCGCAATCAAGGACATGGCTGGCCTATTGCGACCCAAGGCGGCCGAGAAGCTGGTCGCTGCCCTTCGAGCTCGTTTTGACCTCCCTGTTCATCTCCACACTCACGACACAGCGGGCGGTCAGCTAGCAACTTTGCTGGCTGCTATCAGCGCCGGTGTTGACGCGGTAGATGTTGCATCAGCGCCGATGGCGGGCACCACATCACAGCCATCAGCATCTGCCTTGATTGCCGCGCTGAGCGACACCGATCGGGACACCGGTATCTCGCTCGACGCGGTCACCAGCCTTGAGCCCTACTGGGAAGCGGTTCGCAAGGTATACGCGCCATTTGAGTCTGGACTTCCAGGACCAACTGGTCGCGTTTATCGCCATGAAATCCCAGGCGGTCAGCTTTCTAACCTCAGACAGCAGGCAATATCGCTGGGACTGGGGGAGAAGTTCGAGCTTGTCGAGGAGATGTATGCCGAGGCAAACCGTATCCTGGGTCGCCCTCCAAAGGTAACCCCATCATCAAAGGTGGTCGGAGACCTAGCGCTTCACCTTGTCGCTGTTGGTGCTGACCCGATTGACTTTGAGCAGAATCCTCAAAACTACGACATTCCAGATTCGGTTGTCGGTTTCATGGCAGGCGAGCTAGGAGATCTACCGGGAGGTTGGCCCGAGCCATTCAGGACCAAGGTGCTCTCAGGTAGGAACCCAGATGTCAGCATCAAGCCGGTCTCAGATGACGATATGCGAGCTTTGATCTCAGATGACTCTGCACTAGTCAGGAAGACTCTTAACCGACTGCTGTTCCCAGCCCCGACCAAGGAGTTCGAGCGAGTTCGAAACCTTTACGGCAACTTAGACAGCGTTGACACACTCGACTACCTCTATGGACTCGATGGTGACACTGAACACGTTGTAGAACTGAGCAAGGGTCTTCAGCTATTTGTCTCCCTGGAGGCAATCTCGGAGCCAGATTCCAAGGGCTTCAGAACCGTTATGGCGAAGCTAAACGGTCAACTAAGGCCCATCACCGTTCGCGATCACAGCATTCAGGTCGCATCTGCAGCAGCCGAGAAAGCGGATCCAGCTAAGCCGGGACACGCGGCAGCACCCTTTACAGGAGTTGTAACCCCGAAGGTATCTGTAGGTGACATGGTCACGATTGGTCAACCAATTGCAACCATCGAGGCCATGAAGATGGAGGCCAACATACAGTCGGCGGTAGCGGGTCGCGTTGTCAGACTGGGTGTCATGGGACCAACCCCAGTAGAGGGCGGAGATCTAATAGCGGTGATCGAGTAGATGCCCAAAAATCAAGACTTCTCCTCTGGGGAGAGATCTAATCTGGGCGATCTGGACTTTGACCCACTGCTGCCGGATGCGAATCTGGTTCAAGAGGATGTCCCGATTCAGTCCCTGGAGTTGGCTGAGGCTGCTGAACCAGCGGCGATGCTTACCGCTGATCGCCTGTTGCAGGAAAAGGCCAAGCTCAGGGAGATTCCCGAAGGTGGGCTCCGCCCCTTCATTTTTAGGGCCAGCCTTGGCCGGATAAACCTGGGCGATAGCAAGAAGGCTCAAGCAAGAAAAGCTCTGGATGCAAGGATCGCTCAGTCCCTGAGCGGAAGCACAAGGTTCGTACCTGTTCTGACCCGCAAGGGTGGGGTGGGAAAGACCACAATCACGGCCCTGATTGGTATGGCCCTGTCTGAAATTCGAGAAGACCGGGTGTTGGCAATCGACGCCAACCCAGATCGCGGTACCTTGTCGGAGCGCATCGCCCGAACCACGGATAAGACCGTTCGCGATGTAGTAAACAAGGCAAGCTCGATCACCGGTTTTCAAGTTTTCTCGCAATACGTCTCTAGAGATAAGACCAGGCTTGACATTTTGGCCTCAGACACAGACCCCATGATTTCCGAGGCTTTCAATGAGGGTGACTACAACGTGGTCGCTGATGTTGCAAGTCGCTACTACTCCATCTGCCTCACCGATTGCGGCACCGGCATAGTCCACAGCGTGATGCGTGCCATCTTGCAACGTGCAGATGGGCTTCTTGTGGTTTCAGGTGGATCAATCGATGAAGCCAAACTGGCATCGGAAACCCTGACCTGGCTGGAGTCAAACGGATACTCAGACCTGGTCGCTGAGTCGGTGGTTGCGGTCAATACCGGCACCTACGGGACCGACCTAATCAAGATTGACGAAATCGTGAATCACTTCAGCTCGCGCGTGAGGGCGGTTGTAACTGTCCCTTACGACAAACAGCTGGCATCTGGAGGAGTTATCGATTACTCCAAGTTGCATCCCGAGACTCGGCATGCGGCCAGAGAGTTGGCGGCCCTGGTTATGGAGGGTCTGGCCAATGAGCGTTAGGGAAATTCGACTCTTTGGCGACCCGGTGCTTCGCTCTCAATGCCGAACGGTAACTGACCTGGAGTCGGTAAGGGGTCTGGTTGATGATTTAATCGAAACCACACAGTTACCCGGTCGCGCAGGTGTGGCTGCCAATCAAATCGGTGTTGACCTAAGGGTTTTCTCCTACAACGTTCACGGTGAGGTGGGATACCTCATCAATCCCGAAATCATCGATCTGCAGGGTGATCCAGAGCTCACCGAGGAGGGCTGTCTCTCACTGCCTGGGTTATGGCACAAGACCCCAAGGTATCCGGTCGCCACGGCAAGGGGTCAGCAGCTAGATGGATCTGTGATTGAGATCACTGGATCTGGGTTATTGGCCCAGGCGCTCCAACACGAGTGTGACCATCTCGACGGCAAGGTCTACATAGACAGATTGCTCCCAGAGGAGCGAAAGTTGGCCTTCCGCGCCCTCAGGGAGCAATCCTGGTTTTTAGCTAACTAGCCGTAGATCTTCTCTACCGCGCCAGCGAAGTCCTTCATGACAACTGGACGCTTGATCTTCAATGAAGGGGTCAGGTGACCAGAGGCTTCGGTGAGCTCAACATCCAAGATCTCAAACTTCTTGATCTGCTCGGCATTTGAGAACAGCACGTTTACCTTGTCGACAGCAGCCTGAATCTCTGCACGAATGGCTGGGTGCTTTGCGGCATCAGCTAGCGAGAGCTTTTCGGTCACACCGTTGTTCTGAGTCCAAACTGGAACCATCTCTGGATCAAGTGAGATCAGTGCGCTGATGAATGGCTTTGCATCGCCGATTACGACGACCTGTCCAATCAGTGGGTGAGCGCGTAGCGGATCCTCGATTGGTGCTGGGGCAACGTTCTTGCCACCTGCGGTGACCAAAAGCTCCTTCTTGCGACCGGTGATGGTCAAGAATCCGTCCTCGTCCAACTCTCCGATGTCTCCGGAGCGGAACCAATCACCCTCGAATGCCTCGCGGGTCGCAGCTTCATTGCGCCAGTAGCCGCGCATCACGTTGATACCGCGTAGCCAGATCTCTCCATCGGCAGCGATCTTGATTCCTGTGCCAGGCAGTGCGCGACCGACCTTGCCGATCTTCTGCCAGTTCACTCGGCCGATTACGGCCGCCGCAGCGGTCTCGGTTAGGCCATAGCCTTCGAGCACGATCAAACCAACGCCGCGGAAGAAGTGACCAAGGCGCTCGCCCAGTGGAGCACCACCTGAGATGGCGTACTTGACGTTTCCACCCATAGCGGCACGCAGCTTGGAGTAGACCAGCTTGTCGAATAGACCGTGCTTAACCTTCAAGCCAAAGCTTGGACCAGTCTTCGTGTCCAGAGCTCTTGAGTAGTCGATCGCGGTCTCGGCAGCTAGGCGGAAGATTTTGCCCTTGCCCGAAGCCTCGGCCTTTAGCTCTGCACCGTTATAAACCTTCTCGAAAACACGAGGCACTGCGAGTAGGAAGGTTGGCTTAAAGGTTGGCAGCACGGTAGCCACCTGCTTAGCATCGCCAAGGTGACCAACTCGGATTCCTGAGTAGACGCAGAGCACAGACACGTAGCGAGCCAGGATGTGAGCCATAGGCAAGAAGATTAGGGAGTGCTGCTTGTCGTTTGCGACCTCAGGTAGTTCTGCAGCAGCGTTGCGGCAGTGATCAACAAAGCTCTTGTGGGTTAGCTCACAACCCTTTGGGTTGCCAGTGGTGCCAGAGGTGTAGACGATGGTCGCAAGGTCCTTGGCCTCAGCGTTCTTTCTGGTTACCTCAAGATCGGCATCGCTTACCGAGTCGCCAGCGCGGTAAAGGTCAGTGAAGTCGCTCGAGTCAATACGCCACACCTGCTTCACGTTTGGAGTGCCGGCGCTGACCTCCTGATAGCGGGCTAGGTGGTCATCGTTTTCAATGAAGAGCGCAACTGAGTCAGAGTTAGAAAGGATCCACTCGATCTGAGTCGGGGAGCTCGACTCATAAATAGGCACGGAGATGGCCCCAGCGAACCAAATCGCGAAGTCAATCTGAGTCCACTCATAGCGAGTCTTAGACATGATTGCGATTGCCTGACCAGGCTTGATGCCCTTGGCGATAAGACCCTTGGCGAGGCTCTTTACCTCTTCGTAGAAATCCTTGGTGCTGACATCGCGCCAGCTACCATCCTGATTCTGTCGGGAAAACAGCATGTGGTTCGGCGCTTTATTTACGCGCTCTAGAAGCAGATCAGTCGCATTTTCCTTCGGGTCGGATGCAACTAGCTGCGGAACATCATAAGAATCCATAATTTCTCCCTCGGAATTTCGTAACACTCTAAGCGTGAAATAGAAGAATTTTTCGTGTTTTGTCCGATTTTGACTATTCCGTTATCTCTAAGGCTGGTGGCTCTAAAATCAAAGCCTGGGATAAGGAGTGGACATGCTCGCAATCGGCATTGACATAGGTGGCACCAAAATTGCCGGCGCAGTGGTCAGTGAGTCAGGAGAAATCCTCGAAGAACTAAGAGTCCCGTCACCCGCACAAGATCCCGATCAGATGATTGTCGAAGTAGTCGGATTGATCAACGCCCTCGCCGCTAAGGCGCCGGAGCCCGTTGTAGCGGCCGGAGTGGCGGCAGCTGGTTTCATCGATGCGGACCAGTCCACAATTCTGTATGCGCCAAATCTGAACTGGCGCAACGAACCTTTTAGGGACAGGCTCAAGGCGCACCTTGAGCTTCCGGTCTTTATTGAAAACGATGCCAACGCCGCTGGCTGGGCAGAGTTCAAGTTCGGTGCCGGCAAGGGTGCTAAGGACATGGTCATGCTCACTCTGGGGACTGGCGTCGGTGGAGCAGTGGTCGCCGATTACAAGCTGCGCCGCGGTGGCTTTGGTATCGGTGGCGAACTTGGTCACGTGCGAGTTGTGCAAGATGGCAGGCAGTGCGGCTGCGGACGCAAGGGTTGCGTCGAGCAGTACGCATCCGGATCTGCGGTTTTGAAGGCAGCTAAAAAGCTCGCTTCAAGTGACGGTCCTGCCGGAGAGCGACTTCGCCAACTCAAAAAAGAAAGTGGAGAGCTGACTGGGCATCAGGTTTACCAGGCGCTTTTAGAGGGCGATGCTGCAGCCAGGGAATTGGTAAACCAGGCGGGAAGCTACCTTGGACAAGCTATGGGAAGCATCACCGCTGTGCTGGACCCGCAGGTGTTTGTCATCGGCGGCGGGCTTTCTGAGGCGGGGGAGCTGATTCTCGACCCGATTCGACAGTCCTATCTTCGAGAGCTCCCTGCACGAGGTTTTAGACCAGAGGCGCAGATACTTACCGCTAAGTTCTCCAATCAAGCTGGGGTTATCGGAGCAGCCGACCTGGCCCGCGAGTCTGTTGGGTAAGCTTTAGCAAAAGACTGGAGCTCTAATTGGCGTACTTCATTTTGAAGAACTTCGTTCTCGGGCCAATTCTTCACGCCTTATTTAGACCTTGGATCCGAGGCAAGCAAAACATTCCCAAATCAGGTGGTGCCATTTTGGCTTCCAATCACCTGTCTTTCTCGGACTCGATTTTCTTGCCACTAAAAGTTTCCCGTCCTGTGACATTTTTGGCTAAGAGCGATTACTTCACTGGCAAAGGCCTCAAAGGTGCAATCACGCGCTGGTTCTTCAAGGCGACCGGTCAGCTTCCGATTGATCGCTCGGGTGGCAAAGCATCTGAGGATTCACTCAACACCGGTCTTGGTGTTCTGGAGCGCGGTCTACTGCTGGGTATTTACCCTGAGGGAACCCGTTCGCCAGATGGCAAGCTCTACCGAGGTAGAACTGGAATCGCTCGCATGGTCTTGCAGGCGAGGGTTCCAGTTGTGCCGGTTGCCATGATTGACACCGAAAAGGTGCAAAGAATTGGCCAGACAGTTCCAAAGATCAGAAGAGTCGGTGTGGTCATGGGCGACCAACTCGACTTCTCGCGTTTTGCTGGCATGGATGGCGAGCGAGCAGTATTGCGCGCTGTCACCGACCGAATTGTCTACGACATCATGAGATTGTCGGGCCAGCAATATGAAGACGTCTACGCCTCGACGGTGCGTAACCGTATGGCGAGATAGGAGAGGGGTCGAAATGAACGACTTTGGACTAGATAATTACCTCAAGCTTGATGCAAAACAGCAGCCCACCTGGTATTCACAGGAGGCCCTTGCTGAAGCTAGGTCCTCTCTATCAAAGCAGCCACCGTTGGTTTTTGCAGGCGAGGTTGACACCCTTCGCTCCCGACTAGCGGACGCGGCAAGCGGCAACGCCTTCCTGCTTCAAGGTGGTGACTGTGCGGAGACTTTTGCAGATGCCACGGCGGATCGAATTCGAAACCGAATCAAGACCGTGCTGCAGATGGCTGTGGTTTTGATGTACGGATCCTCGCTTCCGGTAATCAAGATGGGTCGTATGGCTGGCCAGTTTGCCAAGCCAAGGTCTTCCGATTTTGAAACTCGTGAGGGTGTAACCCTGCCTGCCTACCGCGGTGATGCAGTGAATGGTTACGAGTTCACCGAGCAGTCCAGGACTAACGACCCGGCTCGCCTGCTGCAGGCATACAACACCTCGGCAAGCACCTTGAATCTGATTCGCGCTTTCACAACTGGCGGCTTTGCCGATCTTCGCCAGGTGCATGCCTGGAACAAGGGGTTTACCGACAATCCCGCCAACAAGAAGTACGAGTCAATTGCTGCCGATATTGACCGGGCCATGAAGTTCATGCAGGCTTGTGGAGTTGACTCAAATGAGCTTCGTGCTACCGAATTCTTCGTCTCCCATGAGGGCTTGCTGTTCGACTACGAGCGACCACTGACCCGCATCGACTCTCGCACCAACCTCCCTTACGTGACCTCCGGCCACTTCATCTGGATTGGTGAGCGCACCAGGCAGCTTGATGGCGCTCACGTTGACTTCTTCTCTCGGGTTAGAAACCCACTCGGGGTAAAGCTTGGGCCAACCACCACCAAGGAAGATGTGCTGCGCCTGATTGACAAGCTCGACCCAGAGCGTGAGCCAGGTCGCTTGACTCTGATCAGCCGCATGGGTGCGGGCAAGATTCGTAATGAGCTACCAAAGCTGATCGAAGCAGCGAAGGAGTCTGGCTCGACTCCGCTATGGATCACCGACCCGATGCACGGAAACGGGATCACCACGAAGAATGGCTACAAGTCACGTCGTTTCGATGATGTGATGGACGAGGTTATGGGCTTCTTTGAGGTGCACCGAGCAATGGGCACTCACCCTGGCGGTCTGCACGTCGAGCTAACCGGTGACGATGTGGCTGAGTGCCTCGGAGGCTCAGAGATGATCGATGAGAGCACCCTTGAGGAGCGCTATGAGTCGGTTTGTGACCCGAGACTGAACCACATGCAGTCACTCGAACTAGCATTCTTGGTGGCGGAGCAGTTGGTTCAAAGTGCGAGGAGTACCCAGGCGTGATTGATCGGGTTGATTCCTGGCTGACTATTGATCAGGTGGCGGAGATTCTTGGAGTGTCAGCCTCAAAGGTGAGAAGACTCATCGAAGAGCACATCTTGTTCTCGGTTCGGGTTGAAAAGCAGCCCATGATTCCAGCTCACCTGATTCAAAACGGGGAGCCGCTACCGAGTATCCGCGGCACGATGCTGATGCTTCTGGACATGGGTTTCAGCGAAGCCGAGGCGATCGACTGGCTCTACCAAGACAACCAGTATCTGGACAGTTCACCGATCGAAGCCCTATTGCAGGGTCACAAAGCACCTGTTCGCCGAGCCGCTCAAGCGCTCGGGTAACGCTACTTAGCGCGGTTTATGACCGCGTTGGCTAGTTGGGCGAGTGCCAGGCGCGCAACTTCGTCAATCTCCAAAGCCGCTAGAGCCTCGATTGACCTCGAAGAATACTCAGAAATTAGCTTTTCGGTCTTCTCAAGTGCCCCTGACTCAACGATCAGGTTTCGCATCCACTCGATTTGCTCAAGTTCGAGCTCTCCGCTGGTGAGCAGTTCTTCAAAAAGCTTTCCCACCGAGGCTGGAACTGCCTCGAGCGTCAGTCCCGTCAGGACAGTTCTCTTGCCTTCGCGCAGATCATCGCCGGCTGGCTTTCCGGTGACGGCTGGATCTCCGAATACTCCAAGAACATCATCACGAAGCTGGAACGCAAGGCCCAGTGGAATTCCAAATCGGCTCAGACCGCTGAGGTTTTCCGCCCTGGCTCCGGCAAGTGCTGCACCTATTAGCAACGGGGCTTCCAGGGAGTACTTGGCGGTCTTATAAAGCATGACTCGATTCGCTCGCTCAACAGCCTCGGAGCGATCTCTTGTTGGAGCAGCATTCTCTTCGAGCACATCCAGGTACTGTCCGGCCATAACCTCAAAACGCATCTTGCCAAACTCTGCACGGCAAGCTGCCTCAGAATTTGGGTGATTGGCCTGCAAAAGCGAATCCCCAAACAGCTCGGAACTCCAGGACAGCATCATGTCGCCAACCAAGACTGAACCGGCCACGCCGAAGCGCTCCTTGGAACCGGCGAACCTCTTTTGTTGATGCAGAGATTCAAAGCGCTTGTGAATTGCAGGAGCTCCGCGGCGGGTGTCACTTTGGTCTAACAGATCATCGTGAACCAATGCCGCAGCGTGGAACATTTCAAGTGAGCTCGCAATGCCAACAATTGGATCGTCTAGTCTTAGTTCGCCGGTGGGGTTGGCATAACCGTGCCAGGCCCAATAGGCGAAGAGAGCGCGAAATCGCTTTCCACCAGAGAGCAGTGACTGAGTGAAGTCCATGATGACTTCGATTTCAGGGGATATCTCCCGAAGCTCTACCCGCCTAGCATCACAGAACTGATCGAGTTTGTTCTGGACCAGGGTTAGCAGTAAATCTTGAGGCACGCGGGATAGCCTAACCCCAATTCGCTGTTTACAATTAGGAGAGATTGGGAGTACACCATGGCACTTTCTGAGCACGAGCAGCGGCTGCTTGAGGAGATGGAGCGCAATCTGCGCCAAGATCCTCAGTTCGCCAGCAAGGTCTCAAGCGTTGACTCCTCAAACAAGTCCTCCGGCAAGCTAGTCCTTGGAGTTCTGCTCACCTTGGCAGGCATCGGATTGCTCATTTACGCGGTGATGCTGCAGGTCGCATATTTTGGAGTCGTCGCATTCGTTGTGATGGTAATCGGTCTTGTGATCGCAAGCTCAAACTTCACGTTGCCACAGCTACCGGAGATCAAAGTGAACAACCAAGGCGGCAACTTCTTCGAAGATCGCTGGAACCAGCGCTTCAACGGCGACTAACGAGCTAAATCAACTTGAACCCCGGCCGCGGCCGGGGTTTTTTCTTTATCCAAATGTGATGAAAAGGGGAGTAAAAAGCCAGCAAATATCCCACTAAGTGGAGCAAAGTGGAGTAAAGTGGAGTAAAGCTTGGGAAGGGGAATAGCGATGTTGCTAGGTACTCATACCCCGAAGCTTGATGAAAAGGGCCGTCTTTTCCTTCCAGCTAAGTTCAGAGACGAACTATCTGACGGCGTAGTAATCACTCGTGGGCAAGAGCGCTGCCTCTACGTCTTCCCAGCCAGTGAATTCGCCTCCATCCTCGAGAAACTTCGTCAAGCGCCAGCATCAGTCAAGGATGCTCGCGACTACATGCGCGTAATGCTCTCGGGTGCATCAGATGAGAGCGTGGATAAGCAGGGTCGAGTTTCACTCCCAGCTCTGCTTCGTCAGTACGCGGGTCTGAGCAAGGACCTAGTAATCATCGGAGTTGGCTCTCGCGCTGAGATCTGGGATGCCCAGGCTTGGAGCGAGTACCTAGCCAGCAACGAAGAATCATTCGCAAACCAGGTGGAGGAGGTGATCCCCGGGCTGTTCTAAACCTGGGATTTGGCCCTTGGCCGTATCCGACTTTCTTCCCCTAAGCCGGAACCTGTGAAAACCAAGCTCACAGACGGACAGGGACCAAGTTCCAGGACAGAACAAATGGGAAATCTATGGTCACTTCCACTCTCCATGTCCCAGTTCTTCTGGAGCGTTGCCTTGAGCTGCTCCGTCCAGCTATCGAAAACAAGAGTGCAGTTGTGATCGATGCCACTTTAGGACTAGGCGGTCACACCCAGGCCATGCTGAATGAGCACCCCCAGCTCACCGTCATTGGTATTGACAGGGATCCAGTCGCGCTAAAGCTAGCCAGCGAGAGACTGGCGGGGTTTGGAGATCGCTTCAAGGCACACTTTGGAACCTACGACGAGATTGACCAGGTCGCTTCGGAAGCGTCAGTTGATGGAATCTTGATGGATCTTGGAGTGAGCTCGATGCAGCTTGATCAGGCGCAGCGCGGTTTTAGCTACTCCCAAGACAGCTTCCTGGACATGAGAATGGATCAAACTCAAGGCTCAACCGCTGCCGATCTGCTGGCGGATTTGGATGAGTTCGAGCTTGGCCGCATCTTCCGGGTTTATGGCGAGGAGCGGTTTGCAATGCCGATTGCAAGAAGAATCGTTGCTGCTCGCAAGCTCTCTCCAATAACGATGTCATCTCAGTTGAACAAGATTGTCTCTGAGGTTGTACCAGCTGTTCCTGGCAAGCAATCGGGTCACCCAGCCAAACGGGTTTACCAGGCGCTACGCATTGCAGTCAACGACGAGCTCGGAATCCTTGAGCGCGCCATGCCTCAGGCGATTGCTTCGCTGAAGGTGGGAGGTCGACTTGTGGTCATGTCCTACCACTCGCTGGAGGACGGCATCGTAAAAGAAGCGATGCAAAAGGCCGCGACCAGCTCGACACCGGTTGAAATGCCGATAGAACTTCCGGGTACGGCACCAATTTTCAAAATCATCACTCGCGGCGTGGAGCGAAGTGGCGAGCGCGAACTCGAGCTAAACCCACGTGCTGCTTCCGCAAGGTTGCGGGCTGGAGAAAAGGTAAAGGGCAACTAATGGCTGTATTTCTTGTATCACCAAACGAGGCGAAGCGCCTAAGACCGAGACTCTCGGCAGGCCTGATCTTCGTCCTCGGCATGATTGCCGTTTATCTTGCTCAGTTGGCGCTAAACATGGTTTTGACTCAGGACGCCTATCAGCTCGCGGCCCTCAAGGCAGAAAAGCGTGATCTAACCACACAGGTCCAGATTATCCAGGAGGAGGTCGACTCACTCGCCTCACCTCAGAACCTTGCAGATGCTGCAAATCGTCTTGGCATGGTAGCTAACCCTGCATCGGTGTTGCTAGACCTAGAGAAGGACAAGGTCTACGGTCAGCCAAAACCAGCCGACCCATCAAATGCGCCGCTTGCCAGCGCGAACCTGGTGGCCAACTCTGCACTCGGTACTGTTTCCGACTTCTCTGAGACCACCGTTGCATCCTTGGAGGGTTCGAGTGTTGAAACCGAGCAGATTGTCTCGGACGAAGTAGTTTTGACGATAATTCCAGCTTCTCCAACTAGGTAGGTCCCGATGGGTTCCCAGCGCAGTGTGAACCGACGCTTTGGGTTCTTCATTCTCTTCACTCTTGGACTGGTCGGACTGCTTGGTATTCGACTAGTGGATTTCCAAGTCGTGCAGGCTGCGGAGATCAAAGAGAAGTCCATGGAGCGACGCTCGGTGACCCAAACTCTTACGGCACTTCGCGGTGAGATTCAGGACAGCGCCGGCCAGATTTTGGCCCGAACCGTATTTCGCTATGACGTAAACGTTGCCCCAAAGAACGTTGCCCCAGTAATCCGCTACTCCGAAGACGGAACCAGGACCGAGATTCCGGTGGAGCAGATTGCTATTGAGTTGGCAAAACTATTGGGTGTAGATGTAACCGATATTGCCCCGAAGCTGATTGGCGATTCGCAGTATGCCAATCTCGCCAAGCGAGTCGATGCTGAAACCTACAGCGCCATCCGAGAGTTGAAGGTTCCTTGGATTTACTTTGATCGATTCGCCGATCGGCTTTACCCAAATGGTGCGGTGGCAGGAAACCTGATCGGGTTCGTTGGTGCTGACGGTGAGCCACTGGCTGGCCTAGAGCGGCAGTACAACACCTGTCTAGCTGGTGTGGATGGTCAAGAAACTTACGAGCGAAGTGCCGAGGGAGTACGTATCCCAGCATCCAGCGTGATGACTCAGCCGATTCAAAATGGTGGCAATCTCAAGTTGACCATTGACTCGAATTTGCAATTCTTTGCGCAGCAGGTTTTGGCAGACTCTGTAAACGACCTTTCCGCAGACTGGGCCAGTGCAGTTGTGATGGAGGCTAAGACCGGAAAGATCATTGTTGCGGCAGAGGCTCCATCGGTCGACCCCAATGACCCATCCGCTTCGAAAGCTCAGGACCGTGGCTCAAGGATCTTCCAATCCGCGTTTGAACCCGGATCGGTGATGAAGGCACTAACGGTTGCAATGGTGCTGGACACCAACACTGCCAACGAAACTGACAAGGTCAAGGCCCCCTACTCGCTAAAGCTTGATTTCCCAGGTGGCTCGGTGCAGGACAGCTTTGGACACGAAACCTACTACCTCACCCTCGGAGGCGTGCTGCGCTACTCCTCGAACACTGCGACCGTGCAATTTGGCCGCCAGGTCGACAAGAACGTTCGCTATGAGTACCTCAAGAAGTTTGGTTTTGGAAAACAGACCGCACTCAGATTTGAGGGAGAGAGCTCCGGAATTTTGCACCCTGCCGACGAGTGGGACAAGATGACCAACTACGCAACCATGTTCGGACAGGGTATCTCGGTTACCGGTATTCAAATGGCCTCGGCATACCAGGCCATCGCAAATGGTGGCGTCAAACTGGATCCAGTTTTGGTTGAGGGTTGTGCTCTGGAAGATGGCACCGTGAAGATGCAGCCGAAACAAACTGCAACTCGGGTGTTATCGGAGGCAAAGGCCAAAAACACCCTGGAGCTAATGGAAAAGGTTGTCGAGTTTGGTGGTGTTGGCAAAAACGCTGCCATCCCGGGTTACCGCGTAGGCGGAAAGACGGGAACCGCGCAGGTCCAGCAGGGTTCCGGATATGGATCCCGATTCGCTATCTCCTTCTATGGAGTTGCACCGATCGAAGATCCGCAATACATCGTCGGTGTCACGATCTACCGCCCGGTAGGGGAGTCAAACTCCATGAAGACCACCCCGGTTTTCAAGGCCATCATGCAGCAGGTACTCAAGCACTACCGCGTGCCACCCTCGACCACTAAATCTCGCGATATCCCATCAGGTTCCTTCGGTGAAGTCGAAAAGCGGAACTAAAGCTCTCGCGGCAGCCCTCGGTCTATCCGGGGATGTATCCGATGTTGCGCTGACTGGAGTTTCACTCTCTGCGGCTGAGGTCGAACCTGGAGACCTGTTTGTCGCAATCCAGGGGCAGAGCCACCACGGCTTAGATTTTTTGGAGCTAGCTATTTCTAACGGAGCGGTTGCTGTCTTGAGTGACCGTGGGGTAAACACGGACCTTCCTCAGCTTTTCCACCCTGATCCTAAGAGCATCATCGGGTCGGTTTGTGATTTGGTGTTTCCTCAATTGCAGCTGAAATTATTCGGTGTCACAGGTACCAACGGCAAGACTTCGGTCAGCAGCTATCTGCAGCAAATCATTTCTGACTTAGGTGACAATTGTGCGCTTTCGACCTCGGTTGGATTTCAAGGGCTTGGAGCTCTTCGTTCAGCATCATTGACCACACCTGAAATCACCACAATGCGCAAGTGGCTGAGAGATTTCTCGAGTCATGGTGGGGAATCAGCGGCCGTTGAGGTATCGGCCCAGGCTCTTACCAGGCACCGGGTCGACGGCTTGAGATTCGAGGTTGTCGGCTTCACAAACCTGACCAGGGATCATCTTGATGACTATGGCTCGATGGAAAACTACTTTGCAGCAAAGGCGCAGCTGTTCACTAAGGAACGAGCAAATCAAGGTGTGGTGTTCTTAGCTGATGACTATGCCCAAAAGCTTCTCGAGGTGGCGACAATCCCCATCACCACCCTGGGTGAATCCGCGGATGTGAATTTTCGCTACGAAGCCGGAGTTTTGAAGCTCAGTGGAAAAGTGGAGCTTGAAATTGAGTTTGCGGCCGGGGAATTGATGGCTAGAAACTTCGCGTTGGCTTTGGTCATGGCGCACTGTGCCGGCTACGACATCCAAACGCTCAGCAATGCTCCGGCGCAGTATCAGGTCCCCGGGCGACTTGAGCTAGTATCGAGCGCTAAGCCGCACGTCTATGTTGACTACGCACACACCCCTGATGGCATCGCCAAAGCGGTTGAGGCAATTAGTGCTAGGTATCAGGGCGTAACGCTAGTGTTTGGTGCCTCGGGTAATCGGGACGCGGGAAAGCGTGCTGAGATGGGTCGAGCAGCGGCGGCTGCGGATCGAGTTTTCCTCACGGACCAGCACCCGCGGGATGAAGACCCGGCCACAATTCGCTCCGCAGTAGCCGAGGGATTATTGGGCTCAGGCAAGTCCTTTGTAGAAGTATCCGATCCGGCTCAAGCAATTTCGGAGGCGATTGCTTCCACGCCACGCGACCAGGCTGTGCTGTGGTGTGGGCCAGGTCACCTAAAATACCGAGAGATCGCGGGGCAGAAAGTTGCCTTTGATGCGCGCCAAATAGCCAAGAACTTGGTGGAGAAATGATTGCCCTGACCCTAGCCGAGCTTGCCGAGGCGACTTCGGGAGAGTTAGTAGTTGGAAACGCCGACACCGTAGTCTCGGGTCACTGCGATACCGATTCACGAAATATTTCCAGCGGAGACATTTTCTTTGCCAAGCCCGGCGAACACGATGACGGACATCGCTACCTAGACCAAATTGCAGACCGAGCAGCCCTCGCTTTTGTCATGCAGCCTCGGGAAGACCTACCGCTAAATCAAATTCGGGTAGCAGACACCGTCACCGCTTTATCAGCTCTGGCTAGCTACGTTCTAGAGATTCAACGTGGCAATGGTCTTCAGGTTGTTGGGATTACTGGATCCAATGGCAAAACCTCTACCAAGAACATGCTCCGGGCCATTTTGAGCGAGGCGGCACCGACGGTGGCACCTCGGGATTCTTATAACAACGAGGTTGGCCTGCCACTGACAGTCCTGGAGCTAGCGGATCAAACCAAGTATCTGGTTTTGGAAATGGGAGCTGCGGGGCTCGGAAGTATCGAAAAGCTTGCCCGCTGGTGCAAGCCCGACATTGGTGTGCAGCTCAAGGTGGGGCTGGCTCATGCCGGAGCTTTTGGTGGTATTGAACAAACTGCCAAGATCAAGGCGGAGATGATGCCGCACATCACCAGGGCCGCTGTTTTGAATTTTGACGACCCGGTAGTCAGCGATTTTGAACCTGAGGGTTCAGTGTCGAAAGTTGGATTCGGTTACAGCGACGAGGCTGGTTATCAATTGGTTTCTGCCAGCGTGAGCATCTCGGGAACCAGGGTCGAGTTTCGCTATCCGGACGGTGAATCAAAGTCCTTTGCGCTAAAGATTTTGGGGGAGCACCAGGCTATGAATGCCGCGGCTGCTCTGGCGGTCGCAGATCTACTAGGCATTGACCGAGTTCACGCTGTGACCACATTGGAAAAGCTCGAACTGGCGGAGCGCTGGAGAATGCAACCGCTACTTCGCAGCGACGGTGCCTTGGTGATCAATGACGCCTACAACGCCAGCCCCGATTCCATGCGAGCTGCGTTGCAGACACTTGCGACGCTGGGAAGGCAAGGTCACAGAACAGTGGCCGTTTTGGGATTCATGGCTGAGCTTGGAGAGTATTCAAATGCCGAGCATGAGGCGTTGGGTCGACTCGTGGTGCGATACAACATTGACAAGCTCTATGTTGTTGGGGCTAATGCGAAGTTGATTCACATGTCAGCCACCCAAGAGGGTAGCTGGGATGGTGAATCTGAGTTTTATGAGGACGCCTCGGCGGCTTTTGACGCTATCAATGACAAGCTAACCTCGGGAGACATTGTCCTGGTGAAATCCAGTAACGTCTCCGGGCTTAGGTATCTGGGAGACGAATTGGCAGGTGTTGCGTGAGAGCCCTTTTGATGGCCGGCGCGATCGCGCTGTTTATTAGTCTTTTTCTGACCCCCGCGTTTATCTGGGCGTTTAAGAGATTGCAGTGGGGTCAGTTCATCAGAGATGATGGCCCGCAGTCTCACCACACCAAGCGTGGAACTCCGACCATGGGTGGTCTGGTAATCCTGTTCGCCGCTGTTGTTGGCTATTTCCTTGCCAAATTCGCCAATGACGAGACCCCCTCAGTCTCGGCTCTTCTCGTGCTTTTGATGATGCTCGGTCTTGGAGCGGTTGGCTTTATTGATGATTTTCTAAAAGTGCGAAAACAGCAAAGTCTGGGACTCACCGGTTGGGCAAAGATCGCCGGTCAAGGTGTCGTTGCCGTGGCGTTCGCGATCTTGGCACTGCAGTTCCCAAATGATCGTGATCTAACCCCCGCCTCCACTCAAATCTCACTTTTCAGGGATCTTCCTATTGACCTGTTTTTTTGGGGTTCAGCAGTCGGCATATTGCTGTTTATCGCCTGGATTTACTTCCTCGTAGCTTCGACCTCAAACGGCGTAAACATTGCTGATGGTCTCGACGGTCTGGCGACCGGGTCCGTCATCATGGCCATCGGTGCCTACGTCGTGATCGGCTTTTGGCAGTTCAATCAGAGTTGTCGAACGGCGGTTGAGAATATTGCTGCCTGTTATGAGGTGCGAGACCCACTGGATCTGGCGGTGGTGGCAGCTGCGATAGTCGGTGCCTGCGTTGGCTTTTTGTGGTGGAACACCTCTCCAGCTCAGCTATTCATGGGCGACACCGGATCTCTAGGACTAGGTGGTGCTCTCGCAGCTCTTGCCGTTTTGTCCAGAACCGAGCTCCTGCTGATTCTGATCGGTGGAATTTTTGTAATTGTGACTGGCTCTGTGATTATTCAGCGTGGCTATTTCAAGCTCACCAAGTGGCGCACTGGGGTTGGAAAGCGTGTTTTCAAAATGTCGCCGCTGCATCACCACTTCGAACTCAAGGGTTGGGCTGAGGTCACGATTGTGGTTCGCTTCTGGATCATTGCCGCTCTCTGCGTGAGCGCGGGAGTGGGCCTGTTCTACTTCGAATGGATTTACGGAATCTGATGCTCCCAAACACCTGGCACACAAGTTGGGATTTCAGGGTCGCCGTCTTGGGGCTCGGGAAATCAGGATTCTCGGTTGCAGACACGCTAATTGAACTTGGCTCACAGGTTACAGTCTTTGCCGCCAAAGCTGAGCCGGAAATCGCCGAGCTACTAGATGTGATTGGCGCACAGCTAGTCCGCTCTGATTCCGCTGATGCTTTAGATCCTGCGCTGTTTGATTTTGCCGTCGTGTCACCTGGATTTGCACCAAACCATCCACTGGTGCAGAAGCTCAAAGCGTCGCAGCTCGAGATTTATACAGATATCGATTTGGCATACCGACTGGGAGATAAAGTCCAGCGACCAAATTGGATAACCATCACCGGTACGAATGGTAAGACCACCACCACTCAGCTCACCGAGGCCATGTTGCTCGCCGATGGCAAGCGCGCTATCGCATGCGGAAACATCGGCACACCTATCTTGGATGTGATTCGGGAACCACAGGGATACGACTATCTTGTTGTTGAGCTTTCAAGTTTTCAGCTTCACTACTCGCACTCCTTAGGGGCAAAGGCTGCCGCGTTTTTGAATCTGGCAGAGGATCACTACGACTGGCATGGCTCGGAGGCCGCTTACCATCAGGCAAAGGCCAAGATTTATCAAGACGCCGAGATTGCCATCGTTTATAACGTTCAGGATGAAAAGACCTTGCAGGCTGCCGAAGAGGCAGATGTTATTGAGGGTTGCCGGGCAATTGGATTCACTACCGGTATGCCCTCAAGATCAATGGTTGGTTACGTAGAAGAGTTTTTGGTTGATCGTGCCTTTATCGAGAATCGTCACGAGGCAGCACTGGAAATTTGCTCCGACGCTGATTTGTCTGGCTTTGGAGTCTTAAGCCGTCACCTGAAAGCGAACATCGCAGCGGCGACTGCACTGGCTCGCGCCGTTGGTGTTGAGGCAGGCTCCATTCGCCGAGCGCTAATTGATTTCCGCCTTGCGGGGCATCGCATTGAGCTGGTGGCGGAGCGAGATGGCATTAGGTATGTAGATGACTCAAAGGCCACCAATGCTCACGCCGCGGATGCGTCGCTTTCGAGTTTCGAGTCAGTGGTGTGGATTGCCGGAGGGCTACTAAAGGGTGTTGACCCGAAACCGTTGATTGAGAAACATGCCGCTAGATTGCGTGGCTGCGTGGTGATTGGCAAGGACACGCAAGTTTTGGATGAGCTTTTCAGAACTCTGCTTCCAGAATTGCCTGTGAGGGTAATTACGGGAGAGCACACCATGCTTCAGGCAGTTCGGGCCGCAACCGAGCTCGCGCATGCCGGAGACACCGTGCTGTTGGCTCCAGCTGCTGCATCGATGGATCAATTCCGAGATTATGAAGACCGGGGTAACCAGTTTCAGGAGGCGGTGAGGGGGATAGATGGCAATCACTGATTTGAAGTCTGCAATCAGACCGCGCTTCAGAGCGCAGTCCAGGGAGTTTTACTTCCTGCTGGGCTTGACTGCAATTATTGGTGTCCTTGGCCTTGCCATGGTGGCATCGGCCTCCACCGTCGATGCGTTCAAGAACACGTCAAATGCCGCTTCCACATTTGTTAGACAGGGCGGCTTCGCCCTGCTTGGAGCGTTGGCGCTGGTAGTTGCGTCAAACCTGCCACTGACGTTTTATAAGCGCACCGCCAATCTGCTACTGCTCTCAACCCTTGGCCTTCAGCTAGCCACAGTTTTGTTTGGTACTGAGATCAATGGAAACCGAAACTGGCTGGATCTTGGGTTTGTATCGATTCAGCCATCGGAGTTTTTGAAGCTGGGCATGATCCTTGCCTTCAGTTTGATGCTCTCTCAGCTTGGGCCGGACGAGCTTGAGAACAGGCAGATTTGGACCCGAGTCTTTGCCTATAGCGGCATCTCATTGCTCTTAGTTGTGCTTTTTGGTAAAGACATGGGAACCGGTGTGGTCATGCTGGTAACACTTGCCGGTCTGTTCTTATTTGCCGGCATGAAGCTAGCGAACTGGCTTTCCTTGATGGCGCTTGGCGCCATGGCTGCAGTTCTGTTGGTGATGTTTTCGCCTTCGCGCGCAGCTCGCTTTTCCGCATGGTTTAACCCCGACGAGGCCGACCCAATGGGAGTGCGTTGGCAGTATGAGCATGGGACTTGGGCGCTTGCCCACGGTGGCATATTCGGAACCGGTCTTGGTAGATCCAAGATGAAGTGGTCTTGGATTCCTGAGGTTCAAAACGACTTCATCTTCGCAATCATCGGTGAAGAGCTTGGACTAATCGGAGCGATGTTTGTGATTCTGCTCTTCACCGCCCTCGCCGTGACTTTGTTTGCCATCGCCAAGAGTCAAACCAACAGCTTCAGTCGAAATGTGGTGGCTGCCGTTATGGTCTGGATCTCCATGCAGGCGTTCATCAACATCGGCGTAGTTCTGGGCGTGTTCCCAGTATTAGGTGTTCCGCTTCCGCTAGTTAGTGCTGGTGGCTCATCGCTTATTTCCACGATGGCCGCAATTGGTGTGGTGCTCGCTGTAGAGCGCGACCGAGTTATGAATCCTGTGCGCTCCAGAAGATGACCAGATTCTTACTCACCGGCGGAGGTACTGCCGGACACGTTAATCCATTGCTTGCGCTAGCCCAGCAGCTCAGGGCGGAAGGTTCTGAGGTGTTTGCCCTCGGTACCAAAGAGGGTTTGGAGTCGAGGCTTGTGCCAGAGCGAGGCTTTGAGCTTCTAACAATTGCGAGACTTCCATTTCCAAGAAAGCTGAATCTACGGGCTTTAGCCTTTCCACTCCGATTTCTAAAGGCCACCTTTGAGGTGATGCGCCTGATCTCTAAACACCGAATCGATGCGGTGGTTGGTTTCGGCGGATACGCCTCAGCGCCGGCTTACCTCGCTGCTTTTTTGGCGAGAAAGCCCCTGGTGGTGCACGAGGCGAATGCTCGGGCTGGTATCGCTAATCGGATTGGTTCACGGCTTACGAAGTTTGTGGCAATCACTTACCAAAACAGCGACCTGTCCGGTGCCATCACCGGCATGCCAATTCGACCGGAGATTGTTGACTCAGTGGCTGGTTATGACAAGGGTCAAGCCAGAGTTGAACTTGGTCTGGACCCTTCGCTGCCGACACTCCTGGTTACCGGGGGATCGCTCGGGGCCAAGCGCCTAAACGATGCGGTTGTGCAGTCACTTCCGAAGCTCAAGGCGGCTGGAATTCAGGTCTTGCACATCCTCGGCGATAAATCCGAACACGCTGCCAAACAAGAGCCCGGCTATCGCTCAATGACCTATTGCGACCGCATGGATGTGGCTATCGCTGCGAGTGACTTCGCCATTTCCAGAGCGGGGTCTTCGACAGTTTCCGAGTTCAGTGCGGTCGGATTACCCGCTGTCTATGTGCCCTATCCGGTTGGAAATGGTGAGCAGGAGTTCAATGCCGTGACTGTTTGCGAAGCCGGCGGTGGTTTGATTCGACTTGATCGAGAGTTCGATTCAGCGTTTATTGAGACAGAAGTGATCCCGTTGATTTCACATTCTGCAACTTTGAAAAAGATGTCGGCGGCTGCAAAAACTATGGGAATTCCCGACAGCACCATGCGCCTTAGGGATTTGGTCATGGATGCGGTGAATACTTAGTTCAATGATTAAGCCTGATTACTCGCAGCCGGTTCCAAAAGACTTAGGCAAAGTTCACTTCGTCGGCATTGGTGGATCCGGCATGTCTGGCTTGGCAAGACTGCTTTTGGGTATGGGCCATCGCGTCACTGGAAGCGATGTTCGCGACAGCGACAACATCACTCAACTCAGAAAACTCGGTGCTGAAATCGCGATCGGCCACGATGCCAAGAATCTGGGTGATGCCGACACCGTGGTTGTGACCAGCGCGCTGTGGCCAACAAATCCAGAGTACGTGTTGGCGAAGGAGCTGGGACTTCCGGTTCTGCACCGCTCGGCCATGCTCGCCCATCTGGCATCATCAGGAAAGTTGATTGCTGTTGCTGGTGCTCACGGCAAGACCACCTCCACGGGCATGGTTGTAACAGCATTAGATGTTTTGGGTGCAGATCCCAGCTTTGTAAATGGGGGAGTGATCCAGGCTTATGGTGCATCCAGCAACTTCGGCTCGGGGGAGCACTTTGTAATTGAGGCAGATGAGTCCGACAGTTCCTTCTTGCACTATCAAACCGACACCGTATTGATCACAAATGTTGACCCAGACCACCTAGACCACTTTGGGTCCCTCGAGGCGTTTGAGGGTGAATTTGTTAAGTTTGCAGATGCCGCCTCGAATCTCGTTGTCATCTCGTCTGATGACCCCGGAGCGGTAAGGGTTCGGGGGCGACTTAACCACCAGCGAGTGCTGACTTTTGGCGAAGCGGAGTCGGCCGACGTCCGAGTCACCGACGTGGATGCCTCTGGACCGAGGGTGAAGTTCAATCTTGTGTATCAAAGTGCCAAAGTGCCACTTGAACTAAGTATCCCAGGCGAGCACAACGCTCTAAACGCGGCTGGGGCAGTAGCGGTCTTGGTTGGTCACGGTTTTGACTTTGTTCAGGCTGCAAATGCAGTTGCTACTTTTGGTGGAACAGTTCGTAGGTTCGAACTACACGGTGAAAGAAGGGGCGTAAGGGTCTACGACGACTTTGCGCATCACCCAACCGAGGTTGCAGCTGCGCTGAAGGCGGCCCGAGCGGCAGTGGGTGCGGGCAAGCTGGTTACGGTCTTTCAGCCCCATCTGTATTCAAGAACTCGGATTTTTGCTCAGGAGTTTGCAGATGCACTCGCACTAAGTGATCAGGTTGTGGTGCTGGATGTTTACGCGGCCCGCGAGGACCCAGAGCCGGGTGTGACTGGAGCGCTAATTACCGACAGGTTTACCGATCAGGGCCAAGTTCACTACGTGCCGCTTTGGGGGGATGCTCCTGCGACCGCGGCGGCACTGGCAACCGAGGGTGATTTCATTATCACCATGGGCTGTGGCGATGTATACAAGATGGTTCCTGAGCTACTCGAGGCTCTAGAGAAGTGAAAAAGCCAGAGCGAGAGCTGCTGGCCAAAGAGCGCAAGCGAATCGGCAGAACCAAGCGCTCCAAGCCCAAATCAAACCTGGGGCCATTCGCGCTCTTTGCCCGAATCTTTATGGTCTTAGCCCCACTGGTGTTGGTTGGGCTAGTGGCGGCAACCTTCTTCACCCCGCTTCTGGCAATTGACAAGATAACTATTTCCGGAACCCAGCGCCTCGAGCCGAAGAAGATTTCAAAAGCCCTAGAGACGCTTGATGGAAGACCGCTAACCACGATCTCAGAGGTTGAGGTAGCGGAGCTCTTGGCTGATTTTCCGCTGATTGAGACTTTTGCCATTCAAGCCGAGCCTCCGCACACCCTGAACGTCAAAATCCGTGAGCGCCAGCCAATTGTGGTGCTGGTGCGTTCAGGAAAAAACTACCTCTACGACGCCGCCGGGGTTCAGATCGAGCAAACCGATGCTGCAGTCAAGCTTCCTTACCTAAATCTCAAGGGCAACCCAAAAGACAACCCCCAGTTCAAAACCGCAATGGAGGTCCTGCTCTCGTTGCCGGTGAAGACCTACCAGCGGGTTTACTCAATTGAGGTCTCCGAGCAGCTCACCACCAATCTGGTTTTGAAGAAATCAAACATCACTGTTATCTGGGGTGACACCAAGCAAGCTCTTCTGAAAAATGAAGTCTTGATGACTCTTCTAAAGACTGGGTTGAAAGAGTCCGTTGTGGTCGACGTGTCATCGCCCAATGCTCCGGTGGTTACCTATCCGAATTACTAGGCCTGTTTGCGACACGCCCGAGCCGATAGGTTCCGAATTGGCATCAGCGCTCTAACTTCTTCGCGCAATTTGAAAACCTGAATCAAAGTTAAGCCTCAGCCTTAACTTGAGGGTTTTCTCAATAGGAGGCAAAAGTGTCACAGGCACCGAACTATCAGGCAGTTATCAAGGTCGTAGGCGTTGGTGGCGGTGGAGTTAACGCTCTGAATCGCATGATCCAGTCTGGTCTGCGCGGAGTCGAGTTCGTAGCTGTGAACACCGATGCCCAGCAGCTTTTGATGAGCGATGCCGATGTCAAACTCGACATCGGTCGCGACATCACTCGCGGACTAGGTGCTGGGGCTGACCCAGAGGTTGGTCGCCGTGCTGCCGAGGAGCACGAGAACGAGATCGAGTCGGCGCTGAAGGGTTCCGACATGGTGTTCGTAACCGCAGGTGAGGGCGGTGGCACCGGAACCGGTGCTGCTCCTGTTGTAGCGAGAATCGCTCGTCGCCTGGGCGCTTTGACCGTTGGTGTTGTCACCCGCCCATTCAACTTTGAAGGAAAGCGTCGTGCGGTGCAGGCCGACGAAGGTATCAAGGCTCTTCGTGCTGAGGTAGACACCCTAATCGTGGTTCCAAACCAGCGCCTTTTGGAGATGTCCAACAAGAAGATTTCTGCCATCGAGGCCTTCATGACCGCGGATGACGTTCTCCGTGCCGGAGTTCAGGGCATCAGCGACCTGATCGTGGTCCCAGGTCTAATCAACCTCGACTTCAACGACGTGAAGTCGGTCATGCAGGGTGCCGGTTCAGCCCTAATGGGAATCGGTACTGCCAAGGGTGAAGACCGTGCCGTCCGCGCGGCCGAGATTGCGGTCTCTTCGCCATTGCTTGAGGCAACCATTGAGGGAGCTCACGGCGTTCTGCTCTTGATCCAGGGTGCTTCCGACCTTGGTCTTCACGAGATCGACGATGCTGCTCGCCTCGTTCAAGAGGCTGTTCACCCAGAGGCCAACATCATCTTTGGTGCAACCATCGAAGACACTCTTGGCGATGAGGTGCGCATCACTGTTATCGCAGCCGGTTTCGATGGTGGAGAGCCGACCTACCGTCGCTTCGACACTGCGGCTCTAGGTCAGGCAGCTCTGGCTGCTGCCGCTGCAACTGCAGTAGCTAGCAGTTCCGAAGAGGTGGCAGAAGAGGCCGTTGCCGAGACGGCAGCTGAGTTCCAGGGATTCGAGCCAGTTGAGGTTTCGGTTTCCGCAAACAACGGATTCGGGGATGACCTAGATCTCCCTGAGTTCTTCCGTTGAACCTAAAAGAGCGTTACGAGAGGGTCTTGGCCGATGTGGCCAAGACCCCTTCGGCTTTGGGGCCTGCGACCTTGATCGTGGTGACAAAGAATCACCCTGCCGAACTGGTGGCGGAACTTATTGACCTGGGGTGTCTAAATGTTGGCGAAAATCGTGATCAGGAGGCCAGTGCTAAGTATCTGGCGACCGAGGAGCTGCGCCCAAACAACGCGCTGAACTGGCATTTCATAGGCCAGCTTCAAACCAACAAGGTCAAGTCAGTGCTTCGATACGCAAGTGCAATCCACTCCATCGATAGGCCCTCCCTGGTTCAAGAGCTGGCCAAGCAACTACCAAAACTGGAAAGGTCTATTGAGGGATTCATTGAACTGAATCTCACCGGGGATCCAGGCCGAGGTGGGGTGCTACCAGAAAATCTGGAAATGCTCACCGAGCAGGTGCTAGGAGTGCCGGAGATTCAACTACAGGGCTTGATGGCGGTGGCAGGTTTGGGGGAGAACCCCAGATCTGAGTTTGAACGAGTGCTCGAGCTTCAGCAGACTCTGTTGCGGATTGCCCCTGAGGCTAGATACCTTTCAATGGGCATGAGCGAGGACTACCAAGTGGCGCTGGATCTTGGTGCGACACACATTCGAGTTGGCTCCAAAATAACGGGTCCCAGGGCTTATTGAGCCTAGTCTTGAGAAGAACTAAGGAGTTTTCATGGGCGTAATGAATTCAGTAATGACATTCTTTGGATTTGGTGGATCTGAGGCACCTGCTTCTGAGTCTGCTGCAAAGCCTCGCCCTGTCACTCGTCGTCGCTCATCCGACATGTCGGAGATTGTCACCATCGATCCTCAGTCCTACGCCGATGGCAAGGACGTTGCCGCCAACTTCCGCCAGGGAGTTCCGGTGATTGTGAACATCGCTGCTCTAAGTGAGCCTGAGGCCAAGCGCATGCTCGATTTCATGATTGGCCTAAAAGAGGGACTCGAGGGCTCGCTTAAGCGTGTGACTCCGAAGGTCTACCTGCTTACCCCAGCACACGTTGCGATTTCAGACTCAGACTCTGAGGAAGAAACCAGCGAAGACCTAATGAACTAACCCATGGGTCTATTGGGAAACATTCTCGCTTTTGCGCTTCAGATTTACTTCTACGTTCTGATGGTGCGCTTTGTTGTTGACCTCATCATGAGTGTCAATCGCGCATGGAGACCTCCGGGTATTTTGCTTCCGGTGTTGGATTTCGTCTACACGATCACTGATCCACCGCTGAAGTTTGTTCGCCGCTTCGTCCCACCAGTCAGACTCGGCCCGGTCGCACTCGATTTAGCTTTCACGATTGTGCTCATCGCGGTACTTTTCCTGCGTAGTTTGGCAGCCGCCCTTTAGTCAAATAACATGGTGTTCGTTGCTTTGAGCGACCCTGTTAGGAAGGTGCACCAAATGGCGCTGACGCCCGAGGATGTAGTCAACAAAAGATTTCAGCAAACCAAGTTCCGTGAGGGTTACGACCAGGACGAGGTAGATGACTTTCTGGACGAGGTGGCCGTTGAATTCCGCCGCCTGAGCCAGGAGAACGAAGAGCTCAAGGCTAAATTGGCAGCTGCTCAGGCTCGCGCTGAGGAAGCCCCTGCAGCCGCTCCTTCCTACCCTGCTGCCTCCGTTGTGGCAGCCGCCGCAGTTCCATCCGCCGCTGACGCTCAGAACTCACACAGTCTGTTGGAGCTTGCCCGCAAGCTACACGAAGAGCACGTTCGTGAGGGTCTAACCAAGCGCGACCAGCTAATCAGAGATGGTCAGGAGCAGGCCACCCGCCTAGTTCGTGACGCTGAGGCACAGGCACGTGCAGTAATTGGGCAGCTAGAGCTTGACCGTCGTGCTATCGAGAACACCATCGACGAGCTGCGCGAGTTCGAACACGACTACCGTGGCCGTCTCCGCGACTACATTGAGAACCAGCTGCAGACCTTGGTCCGCGAAGAGTCCTTCGAGCAGCCACTTGAGGCAGCTGCGAAGATCGAACTTGAGAGTGCAGCTGCGGCGGCCGTTATGGCGACGGCGGTTGAGGCTGAAGTTTCTGAGGAAGACGAAGAAGAAACCGAACTGAGTGAGCGCAACTAGCTCTCAAGCCCGTTGGGTTTATTCGATTGGCCTTGCGGCCGTTTTCTTGGATCAGCTAACAAAGTATGCCGCTGAGCATTTTTTGTCTGATGGAACAGTCGTAAATGTCATCGGAGATTTGCTTCGGTTTCGGCTTGCTTACAACGAAGCCGCGGCATTTTCTCTGGGCTTCGGTGCAACATGGATTTTGGCGCTGATTTCATCCGTCGCTGTATTGCTTCTTCTTTGGTATGGACCAAAGGCAAAGACAAAAACTTGGTCGGTGATTGCCGGCTTGGTGCTTGGGGGAGCAGCAGGGAACTGGGTTGACCGAGTCTTCAAAGAGCCGGATTTCTTCTCAGGTCACGTGGTTGATTTCATCCAGATCCCATTCAATTTTCCCATCTTCAATCTTGCTGACTCATTTTTAGTGATTGGTATTTCTTTTGCGATGCTGAGGACGCTCCGAGGCGATGAGATTGGTGGCGGCAGGAGTGAGTAAATTCCTCCCGGTTCCAGACCTGCTCGCAGGGGAGCGAGCAGATGCTGCTATCGCGAAAATGCTTGGTCTTTCAAGAACCAAGGTAATTGACTTGATCGAATCGGGGCTGGTTAGGTCTCAGTTCGGATCTCTGGATAAGTCAGACCGCCTCTCTACCGAAATGATTATTGAGGTTGAGTTGGACGAGCGACCTGTTCAAAGCCTGGAGGTCGTTGCAGCGGATGTGCCAGAACTTGAGATTGTCTATCTTGATGACGACATCGTTGTCATCAACAAGCCCGCCGGAGTTGTCTCGCACCCCTCGGTTGGTTTTGAAGGCCCCAGTGTCGCGGGGGTTTTACTCTCCAGGGGTATCACCCTTTCCACTTCGGGCGCTCAAGAGCGACAGGGGATTGTGCAGCGCCTTGATGTTGGCACCAGCGGTTTGATGGTCCTTGCCAGATCGGAGCGGGCCTACTCGGTGCTCAAGCAGGCCTTCCGAGACAGAACGGTAAAAAAGACCTATCACGCTTTGGCGCAGGGGCATCCAGAGCCTGCCTCTGGAACGATTGACACCCCAATTGCTCGAAGTCAACGACACGACTATAAGTTCACGATTTCGGCAGAAGGTAAGCACGCTGTTACGCACTACAAAACCATTGAACTGCTTCCTGCTGCAGCGCTAATGGAGGTCGGACTGGAAACTGGTCGAACCCACCAGATTCGCGTCCACTTCTCTCACTTTAGACATCCCCTGGTTGGCGATCCGCTGTATGGAGCGGATCCCAAACTTGCAGCGGCGTTAGGTCTAGATAGACAGTGGCTGCATGCCAAGAAGCTGGCGTTTGCCCATCCGATTAGCTCAGACTGGGTGGAATTTGAATCGGATTACCCCGCGGATCTTGAACTCGCTCTTGGCAAACTCAGGGATACCGATTTTCGGCTTTAGGATTTAGGCCTATCAACTAGGAGCGGGTTTGAGCGAGTCTTTTGTTCACCTGCACAATCACACCGAGTATTCGATGCTCGATGGGGCAGCGCGGGTAAAAAAGCTGATTGCAAAGGCAGTTGAACTTGGCATGCCCGCGATTGCGATGACCGATCACGGCAATACCCACGGTGCTTATGAATTCTGGAAGCAGGCCAAGGCCCAGGGTATAAAGCCAATTATCGGCATTGAGGCATACGTTGCCCCAGGATCCCGTCTCGAGAAATCCAAGGTTCGTTGGGCCGATGGCGGAGATGACGATGTATCTGGAGGTGGCGCCTACAGCCACATGACCATGTGGTCAACCGATAACGCTTCGATGCAAAACCTTTTCCGGCTCTCGTCTGAGGCGTATTTGTCGGGCTACTACTTCAAACCTCGAATGGACCGAGAGCTTCTAAACAAATACGGCAAGGGTCTGATAGCTACAACCGGGTGTCCAGGTGGCGAGGTACAGACCAGACTCCGACTGGGTCAATACGATGAGGCAATCCGCACAGCAGCTGAATTCCGAGACATTTTTGGCGAGGGCAACTTTTTTGTGGAGGTCATGGACCACGGTCTTTCCATTGAAAAACGAGTTCGCGACGACCTGTTGCGCTTGGCCAAGGATTTGAGTCTGCCGCTGGTTGCAACAAACGATTTGCACTACACCAATCAGGAGGACCACGAGGCCCACGATGCACTGCTGTGCGTTCAGGTTGGTTCAAATATCTATGACCAAAATCGATTCAAGTTTGAATCTCAGGAGTACTACCTCAAGTCTGCAGCACAAATGCGGGAGCTCTTCAAGGACCTCCCAGAGGCAGCGAACAACACTCTGCTAATTGCTGAGCGCTCAGAGGTAAATTTTGAAAAGCGCGACCTGATGCCTAGGTTCCCAGTCCCTGAGGGGGAGTCCGAGGCCGATTGGCTTGCCAAAGAGGTTTGGCGCGGCATGGATCGTCGATTCCCCCAGGGCTACTCCGATAAGCACCGCGAGCAGGCCGCTTATGAGCTAGATGTGATCGTTCGAATGGGGTTCCCCGGCTACTTCTTGGTGGTTGCGGACTTCATCTCTTGGGCTCGTTCCCAGGGCATTCGAGTAGGTCCTGGTCGAGGATCTGCCGCCGGTTCGATCGTCGCCTACGCCCTAGGTATCACCGAACTTGATCCCCTGGAGCACGACCTAATCTTCGAGCGCTTTTTGAATCCGGAGCGTCTTTCAATGCCGGATATCGACGTTGACTTTGACGACCGTCGCAGACCAGAAGTGATTAGGTATGTCACCGAGAAGTATGGCGATGACCGCGTCGCCCAGATCGTCACATTTGGAACCATCAAGGCTAAGCAGGCGTTGAAGGATGCCGCTCGAGTTTTGGCCATGCCATATGCGGTTGGGGAGAAGCTGACCAAGGCCATGCCGCCTATGGTCCTGGGCCGAGATGTGTCGCTGAACGAGTTGATTGACCCTGCGGCAGAGCGCTACTCCGAGGCTGCTGAGTTTAGAGAAATCATCGAGAATGATGAAGAATCCAAACGTGTGTTTGATTTAGCCCAGGGTCTCGAGTCACTAAAGCGCCAGTGGGGAGTTCACGCTGCGGGTGTGATCATGTCCGCTGAACCGTTGATGGATGTAATTCCGATCATGAAGCGCGAAGAGGACGGCGCCATCATCACCCAGTTTGATCAGCCTCCCTGTGAGGATCTGGGTTTGCTAAAGATGGACTTTCTCGGCCTTAGAAACCTCACGGTGTTGGATGATGCCCTCGAAAACATTAGACAAAACCGTGGCGAGAACGTAGTTCTCGAGGAGCTTGACCTGAACTCGGATGAAAAAACCTTCGAGCTTCTTTCACGCGGTGACACCCTCGGCGTATTTCAGCTCGATGGTGATGCCATGCGACAGCTGCTGCGTCAGCTAAAGCCGACAGAGTTCGAGCACATCTCCGCGGTTATCGCGCTATATCGCCCCGGCCCAATGGGGATGAACTCACACATCAACTATGCCCAGCGTAAAAATGGTCAGCAGCAATCTGAGCCCGTTCACCCCGAGCTTGAAGAGCCGCTGCGCGAAATCTTGGGACCCACCTACGGCCTGATTGTCTATCAGGAGCAGGTGATGGCAGCTGCGCAAAAAGTGGCGGGTTATTCGCTGGGTCAAGCAGACCTATTGCGCCGAGCCATGGGAAAGAAAAAACCCGAGGAACTGGAAAAGCAGTACGAGATCTTTAGCGCCGGTATGCAAGAGCGCAGCTATTCCAAGGAGGCAATCAAGGCGCTCTGGGAGACATTGCTACCGTTTGCCGACTACGCCTTCAACAAGGCTCACTCCGCCGGTTACGGTGTGCTGAGCTACTGGACGGCGTACCTCAAAGCGAACTACCCAGCTGAGTACATGGCAGCACTGCTCACAAGCGTCGGTGATTCAAAGGACAAGCTCGCGATCTATCTAAACGAGTGTCGCAAAATGGGCATCAAAGTTTTGCCTCCCGATGTCAGTGAATCAATTGGGGTTTTTGCTGCGGTTGGTGACGATATCCGATTTGGTCTTGGCGCCATTCGCAACGTTGGCAAAAACGTTGTGGACGCGATTGTCGAGGCCCGCAAGTCAGGCAAGTTCAGCTCCTTCCATGACTTCCTGTCCCGAGTCGGACAGCAAGCAACTTCGAAGCGAGTAGTTGAATCGCTTATCAAGGCAGGGGCCTTTGACTCACTTGGCCACACCCGCAGGTCTTTGATTGCTATTCACGAAGAAGCAATTGACTCGGCAGTAGTTTTGAAAAAGCAGCAGGCATCGGGTCAAATGGACCTCTTCGGCGGTCTTTTGGAGGAGGATCCAGCCGTAATCGAAGTTCCAAATCTGCCAGAGTGGACTAAGCGGGACCTCCTCTCACACGAGCGAGAGATGCTTGGTCTATATGTCTCGGATCACCCGCTAGCGGGCATGGAAGCACTCTTGATGCGACACTCCGACATGGGAGTGATTGCGCTTCGCGAGACTCAGCTCAAAGACGGAGAAACGGTCACAATTGCCGGTTTGATCACGCAGGTTGCTCACCGCGTCGCAAGAACCTCGGGCAACCCTTACGGTCAAGTGACGCTTGAGGATTTCTCGGGCGAGATTTCAGTCATGTTTATGGGTAAGACCTATCTGGAGAATCGCGAACTTCTGATTGCCGATCAAACCGTCGCTATTCGCGGGAGAATCTCAAGGCGCGACGAGGAGGTAACCCTCCAAGCTTTTTCGATCGATGTCTTGGATGCCGGTCGTGAGCAAGGTGGCGTGCTGAAGCTTGCCATCAAGGAGTCAATGGCCAACAAGACCATCCTGGGCAAGTTGGGACAGATTCTGGACACTCACCCGGGGCCGGTAGAGGTGCAAGTCAAGCTGATCGGCTCAACGGTGAAACACTTCTTGCTGCCGCAGCGAGTAGCTGTAGGGCACGATCTTTTTGGAGAGCTCAAGGCTCTCCTAGGTCCGGACGCAGTCGACTAGAAGTTGTCGGCGAGTCGCTCGCCCGTAGTCAGGTAGCCACGACGGTAGTAGAGCAGTGGCTCGGCATCAGTGTTTTCAAAACCACTGATTACATCCAAAACGACAACCGCATTTGCCGCGACCTCGAGCCTCGTTCTGACTTTTCCTAAAAGAACTGAAGATGTTTGAGGGAAGACCGGAACACCGGAAACCAGGCTGTACTCAATGTCTTTGAAGCGATCTTCTTTGGGTCCTGCTAGTTTTTGAGAAAGTGCCAGATTTTCAATGGTCAGGGTGTGGATGGCAACGCTTGACCCCTCGACCAGGTGCTCATAAGAGGATGACCCTTGAGCGATGTTGAAGGAAACCAACGGTGGGTTAGAGCCAAGGGAGGTAACGGATGTCGCCGTGAACCCAATTGGCTCTCCAGCCTTCGTGCTGGCGGTGATTATGGCGACTCCAGATGCATGCCGGCGAAACGCGGCCTTGAGTGCATCTGCGCCAAACAGATTGAAGTCGGTGGATTGATTAGTCATCTTAGATAAGGTTAGAGCATCAAATTCGCCAAATTATTCCGAGGTATTGATTGCGGCTTTTAGAACTCACGGGCCCGATTACCGCTTCGCGGGTGAACACTTTGATTCCAAGGGCAACCATCGAAGACAATTCCACGATTGAGTCCAGCGTTTGGGCACTCTGCGAGGAGGTTAGAACCCTAGGTGAGGCGGCCCTTCGTGACCACGCTCAAAAGTTTGACCGTGTGCTGCCAGCCGGATTCAAGGTTTCGAGAGATCAGCTTCGCTCCGCCCTTGCAAACACTGCACCGGAATTGGTGGAGGCACTCAAAGAGGCGATCGCGAGAGTGCGCCGAGTGAGCGCTGCGGTTGTGCCCAGCGAAGTAAGCGTCGATCTTGGTGAGGGAGCCAACGTCACCCAGCGCTACGTGCCGGTGGATTCAGTTGGTTTGTATGTCCCAGGTGGTAAAGCTGTTTATCCGTCCAGTGTGATCATGAACGTGGTGCCAGCGCAGGTTGCAAATGTTCCACGAATTGTGATTGCCTCGCCGGCTCAGGCTGAATTCGATGGATTGCCACACCCGAGCATTCTCGCTGCTGCTGAGCTCTTAGGTGTAACTGAGGTTTATTCGATTGGTGGCGCAAGCGCAGTGGCTGCCTTCGCTTACGGGGTTCCTGAGATTGGACTCGACCCAGTAACCATGGTCACTGGACCGGGAAACATTTACGTTGCTACGGCCAAGCGCCTGCTTCGAGGCAAGATCGGTATCGACTCCGAAGCCGGACCCACTGAAATCCTCATCGTCGCTGACAAGACTGCGAATCCCGCTTTTGTTGCCGCAGATCTAATTTCTCAAGCTGAACACGATGAGAATGCCGCAGCTGTATTGGTGACTGATTCGAAGGATCTAATTGAACGCGTCTTAGTTGAGGTTGATCGTCAGCTGGCTCTGGCAGCCAATCGCGAACGGGCTGCGATCGCCCTTGCAGGGGAGCAATCAGCGCTGGTGCTGGTAGAGAACATTCAGGCTGCAGTTGCTGTGGCCAACCACTATGCAACTGAACACCTCGAGATTCAAACCGAGAGCCCTGAAGAGGTCGCCAAGCAAATCACTAACGCCGGCGCACTGTTTATCGGGGACTTCTCTCCGGTGAGCCTGGGGGATTACCTCGCAGGTTCAAACCACGTGTTACCTACTTCCCAGCAAGCGAAGTTCGGACCAGGTCTTGGGGTGCACACATTCCTTAGGCCACAGCAGGTCATTTCATACTCAAAGAGCGCACTGGCTGAGATTTCAACCCAGTTGGAGACCCTGTCCCACACCGAGGGTCTATCGGCCCATGGCACCGCAGCTTCGATCAGAGAGGATCGCTGATGTTCTGTCCATTTTGTCGAAATGCAGATTCCCGAGTAATCGACTCAAGAACTTCTGACGACGGCTCTTCCATTCGCCGTCGTCGTCAGTGTCCGGAGTGTCAGAAGCGCTTCACAACCGTTGAGACCGCAAGCCTGATGGTGACTAAGCGCTCGGGAGTAACCGAACCATTTTCAAGAGACAAGATCGTCAGTGGTGTTCGCAAGGCCTGTCAAGGTAGGCCAGTTACCGATGCCGACCTGGCGCTACTTGCACAGCAGGTGGAGGAGACCCTCCGAGCCACCGGTGCTGCCTCTATTGAGGCGCAAGACATCGGCTTGGCAATCCTGGACCCACTCAGAAACCTGGATCATGTTGCATACATGCGATTTGCGAGTGTCTACCAAGCTTGGGACTCTCTGGATGATTTCCAAAAGGCTATTGAGAGCTTGAGATCTGAATGATTTATCGCACGCTTTTCAATGTTTTTTTCAAACGTCTTGACCCCGAAGTTGCGCACCACCTGGTTGTCACAGTTCTTGAGGTCCTATCTGCGATTGGAATCCTCCGCGCAAGAAAAAGGCCCAGAGACATTAGGGTCATGGGAATTCTTTTTGAGAATCGATTTGGTCTAGCTGCAGGCTTTGATAAAAATGCAACGCTCATCAAACCCATGCATGCATTGGGGTTTGGGCACGTTGAGATCGGCACGGTAACCCCCAGGCCTCAGCCAGGTAATCCAAAGCCAAGAATGTTTCGTCTCCCAGAGCAACAGGCTCTAATCAATCGGATGGGATTCAATAACGATGGCGCGGAGGTCATTGCAAAGCGCTTGGAAAAGTTGCGCGCCAGCGGTGAAAACCTTCCTGTCATCGGGGTGAACATCGGCAAAAACAAGGACACCCCCTCAGAGCTTGCTTATCAGGACTATCAGCTGGCGGCTGCAGCGCTGTCACCGTATGCCGACTATCTTGTAGTAAACGTGTCCTCGCCAAACACCCCCGGGCTGAGGGATCTGCAGCAGGTTGAGGCGCTAAAGCCCATTCTTGAGGCCACCATGGCAAATTCTTCAGGCAAGCCTGTCTTGCTCAAGCTATCTCCTGATCTGGCAGATCAAGACTTGGTTGAAATCCTGCAATTAGTCAAGAGCACGAAGCTTGCTGGAGTGATTGCGGCGAACACCACCATAAGCCGCAATCTGAAGGCCGATCCAGCGGTTCTAGCTGAGGCTGGCGGTCTCTCTGGTCCGGTGTTGCGATCGCGATCCTTGGAGATGCTCCGTATCATCCGCCAAGAGCTGGATCGCACCTACTGCGTTATCTCCGTGGGGGGAGTGAGCAAACAGATCGAGGTTCAGGCTCGCGTTTCGCTCGGTGCAGACCTAGTCCAGGGTTACACCGGCTTTATCTATAACGGACCACTCTGGCCCGCACGGCTCGCAAAAATCGATTAGCAGGGGCGTTCTGCAGGTGACTTAGTCAGGCTTGGGTCAGTCATGTAGACACCGGCCAGCACCTCGTCGACTTTCGACATCACATCCGCCGGAATCTCGACACCTGAGGCACCAAGGTTGTCCTTGATCTGATCTGGCCTGGAAGCTCCGACAATCGCAGCCGAGACTGCGTTGTTCTGCAATACCCAAGCCAGTGCAAACTGCGCCATAGTCAGACCCAGTCCCTCGGCGAGCGGACGGAGGTTTTGGACTGCGGTCAGGGTTGCCTCTCCCATGAACTTCTCAACGATCGAAGACATTGCAGGGTCGGCCGCACGCGAGCCTTCAGGAGCTGGCTGACCTGGCAGGTACTTTCCGGTCAGAACGCCCTGAGCCATTGGGGACCACACGATCTGACCCAGCCCTAGCTCAACGCTGGTTGGAATTACTTCTGCCTCGATTACACGCCAGAGCATCGAATATTGCGGTTGGTTAGAAATCAACTTGAATCCAAGCTGGGTCGCCAGCTGCTGTCCAGCACGGATCTGCTCAGCATTCCATTCGGAGACTCCGACATAGAGCACCTTGCCCATGCGGACCAAGTCTGCAAAGGCCTGCATTGTCTCCTCGAGCGGGGTTTCGTAATCGAAGCGGTGAGCTTGGTAGAGGTCAACGTAGTCAGTTTGCAGTCGAGTGAGTGAGCCGTTTATGGATTCGAAAATGTGCTTGCGGCTCAGGCCACAGTCATTTGGACCCTTGGCGCTAACCGGCCAGTAGACCTTAGTAAGAATCTCAAGACCCTCACGGCGCTGACCTTTTAGGGCCTTACCAAGCACCACTTCAGCGGCTTGGTTGGCGTAGGCATCTGCGGTGTCATAGGTTGTGATGCCACCCTCGAGAGCCGCGTTGACTGTAGCGATCGCCTGCTCCTCGGCAACTTGAGATGCGTGAGTAAGCCAGTTTCCATAAATCAGTTCCGATACTTTGAGTCCGGAGTTGCCTAGATAGCGATGCTTCATGTTCTGCCCTTACTTACTAGTCGATTTTTGCGAATCTTGAAACCTGAGGCTTTGGAATTCTTAGTGTGCGCATTTGAATGGAGCGCATTGCTCCGTACCAGCCCAGGCCACCCTCTACCTTGTCCGCACCAAACTTCTTGGCCACGCGCTTCTTCACCGACCGCGAAACCAGGAAGGCATCGAATGCGACTACGAGAAATAGCGACCACATTGCAAACAGCGAGATCAGCTGGACCTCATAGCTGTCGATAAAGGTTGTAAGCACGACCAGGAACATGGCTGGAAGCACCATTTCACCGGCAGTGAATCTGGAATCCACGATGTCACGAACGAACTTGCGCTGCGGTCCCTTGTCTCGATAGGTGAGGTAACGCTCGTCACCAGCCATCATGCCCTCCCGGGCTTTCTGGCGTTCTTCGCGAAGCTTCTCGCGCTGGGCCTTTTTGGCCTCCTTGCTGCGGTCGCCAACCAGTGGCTTTTTGCGAGCCTGCTCGCGAACTTTGCGAGGGGGAGTCGGTCTACCCTTGCCGGCTGGTGAATTGGTTTCTGACATGCGGAACCTCTCAAGATCTGGGACTAGATTATCGCCATGACATTCTCTAAAGTCTCGGTTTCTAGCGAACTGCAATTCAAAGTCGAATCTTTTGTTCAGGAGAACTTCTCTCAAGTGGTTGGTGATCTTGGTGAACTGGTCAAGATTCCGGGCATTGCATGGCCAAGTTTTGATCCAAATAATCTGACTCGATCCGCCGAGGCCGTAAAGAATCTGCTTGCCAGCACGGGACTTTTCGATTTTGTAGAAATCAGGACCGCTCTCAAGCCAAACGGCGAGCCCGGATCACCTGCCGTTCTCGCACGCAGGGCAGCCAAGGCTGATGCTCCTCATGTGTTGCTCTACGCACACCACGATGTTCAGCCTCCGGGGAATCCAGAGCTTTGGGAGAGTGAGCCGTTTCAGGCAACTCTCAAGGGTGAGCGCCTCTACGGCCGAGGAGTCAGTGATGATAAAGCAGGCGTGGTAACACACCTCTATGCTCTGAAGACTCTTGCTGAGTTGGCAAGTGATGTGAACCTCGGAATCACGTTGTTCATTGAGGGCGAAGAGGAAGCCGGAAGTGAATCATTCTCAAACTTTCTTGCCGATAACAGAGCTGAGCTAGCAGCGGATCTGATCATCGTTGCCGATAGCGGCAATTGGTCAATCGATACCCCAGCGTTGACCAGCACGCTTCGAGGCGTTGTGTCGCAGACCTTCACCGTCAAGACCATGGATCACGCCTTGCACTCTGGAATGTTTGGTGGCCCTTTGCCAGATGCAATGACCGCTATGGTGCGACTTTTGGCAACGCTGAACGATGAGGCAGGAAACGTTGCGGTAGCTGGACTCAAGACGGTCGATGTCGCAGAGCTTCCGTTTTCAGATGAAGATTTCAGGGAGCAAGCCGGGTTGCTTGATGGCGTGGAGCGAATTGGAACACACTCATTGCTCAAGCAAAACTGGGGTGCACCAGCGATCACAATCATTGGTTTGGATGCACCTGCGGTCGCCACATCTTCGAACACGGCCCAGCCACAGATAACTGCTCGCGTTTCAATGCGTTTAGCGCCGGGTGAGGATCCTAACCACGGGCTTTCCATACTTCGCGAACACCTCGTCAAGCACGCTCCGTTCGGAGCCCACATTGAATTTGGTCACTCTGAGCAGGGCCCCGGTTACTTCGCCAAGCAGGGTTGGGGAGCTGAGCTAGCGAAGGACATCTTGAGTCGAGTTTGGCCTGAGCCTGCCGTCGAAATCGGAGTAGGTGGGTCAATTCCCTTCATTTCTGAATTCGCAACAGTTTTCCCTGATGCTGAAATCCTTGTTACTGGAGTCGAGGATCCCGATTCCAGGGCGCACTCTCCAAACGAGTCGCAGCACCTTCCGACCCTGAAGCGAGCAATATGCGCAGAGGCGCTTTTGCTGCTTGCAGGGAATCAGATGCGTCGTAGCTAGTTAAACTTTTAAGCAACAGGAGGAAACATGTCACAGGCACACGGTGTAGTACTTACCCCAACGGCAGTTGAGAAGGTAAAGAATTTGCTAACCGCGGAGGGCAGAGACGATTTGCGCTTGCGAGTGGCCGTTGAGCCGGGCGGATGCTCTGGTTTGATCTACCAGCTCTTCTTTGACGAGCAGGTCGAGGAGGCAGATGCAATCGTGGCCTTCGACGGCGTCGAGGTAGTTGTAGATCCGATGAGCGTTCCTTACCTAGACGGAGCCTCAATTGATTTTGAGGACTCAATCCAGAAACAGGGCTTCACTATTGACAATCCAAATGCTGCCGGCACCTGTGCGTGTGGAGATTCCTTCAGCTAAATCGGTGCGAAACGCCTGAAACTAGAGTGTTTTGGGTCTAGACTTTTACCGTCTGCAGCCCAAGAAGGATGTCTCACTTGTCTAAGATTCGCCGCCGATTTTCGGCCCTAGCGTTGGCTTCCGCAGCAGCTCTAGTGCTCACCGGTTGTTCCCCCGAGCTAGAGCGCGGCTTTTTGCCCGATGCCTGGGGAGTTACCAATCACACAGACCGCATCATCCACCTTTGGAACACCTCTTGGATCGTGCTGCTAGCCGTTGGTGCCCTTTCCTGGGGTCTGATGGCGTGGGCCTTGATTGTCTACCGCCGTCGCAAGGGCGAGACCGGAATGCCTCAGCAGCTTCGCTACAACATGCCGATCGAGACTCTGTTCACTGTCATCCCGCTCATCATGGTGGTTGGCTTCTTTGCGTTTACAGCGCGCGACATGGCAGCCATCGAGGCGAAGACCGAAAACCCAGACGTAGTTATCGAGGTAATCGGTAAGCAGTGGAGCTGGGACTTCAACTACGTAAACGACAACGTTTACTTCTCAGGAATCCAGGCTCAGTTCACCGGTGATGAAGAGAACGTCATGGAGACTCTTCCTACTCTCTACCTGCCGGTGGGTAAGACCGTTCAGATTGATTTGACTGCCCGCGATGTAATCCACTCCTTCTGGGTCGTGGACTTCCTATACAAGAAGGACATGTTCCCAGGGCAGACCAACCACATGTACTTCACCCCGCTGAAGGAGGGCACCTACGTTGGTAAGTGTGCCGAGCTTTGTGGCGAGTACCACTCCATGATGCTTTTCAACGTCAAGGTAGTTTCTGAGGCCGAGTACGAGGCCCAAATGCAGGCGCTAGCAGCTGCGGGTAACGTGGGTCAGCTGTCGGGCGAGTACGACAGAAACCAGAATCTTCCTGGTGGCGACCCAAGCAAGAGAACTGATTCAGAGGAATAAAAATGGCAACGTTAACCGAAACCAGAATCCAGCCAGGCTCTCTCGCTCCAAAGCGCTCCAAGGGTCAGCTTCTAGTTGACTGGCTGACCACTACTGATCACAAGAAGATCGGCTACCTGTACCTGATCACTTCCTTCATCTACTTCCTAATCGGTGGAGTGATGGCTCTGATCATCCGTGCCCAGCTGACCCTGCCAGGCCTCGACATCGTTGCCTCAAAGGAGCAGTACAACCAGCTCTTCACCATGCACGGCACGATCATGCTGCTTATGTTTGCAACTCCACTGTTCGCTGGTTTCGCAAACGTTCTGATGCCGGTCCAGATCGGTGCACCTGACGTGGCCTTCCCGAGACTGAACGCGATCGCCTACTGGTTCTTCAACTTCGGCTCTTTGATTGCGGTCTCGGGTTTCTTCACCCCTCAGGGTGCTGCTTCCTTTGGTTGGTTTGCCTACGCGCCACTTTCTAACACCACCTTCTCGCCAGGTATCGGTGGAGACCTATGGGTCTTCGGTCTTGCCCTGAGCGGTTTCGGAACCATCTTGGGTGGAGTGAACTTCATCACCACCATCATCACGATGCGTGCTCCTGGCATGACCATGTGGAGAATGCCAATCTTCACTTGGAACACCTTGGTCACTTCAATCTTGATCATCATGTGTTTCCCTCCACTTGCGGCAGCACTGTTTGCACTTGGAGCAGACCGCAAGTTCGGAGCTCACATCTTTGACCCAGAAAACGGCGGCGCCATGCTTTGGCAGCACCTGTTCTGGTTCTTTGGTCACCCAGAGGTTTACATCATTGCGCTTCCGTTCTTCGGAATCGTGTCTGAGATTTTCCCAGTCTTTAGCCGCAAGCCAATCTTTGGTTACAAGACTCTTGTCTACGCAACCATTGCCATTGCGGCTCTATCCATGACCGTGTGGGCACACCACATGTACGTCACCGGTCAGGTTCTGCTTCCATTCTTTGCCTTCACCACGATGCTGATCGCGGTTCCAACCGGTGTGAAAATCTTCAACTGGATTGGAACTATGTGGCGAGGCTCGGTCTCGTTTGAGACCCCAATGCTCTGGGCCCTAGGCTTCTTGGTCAGCTTCGTATTCGGTGGTTTGACCGGTGTTATCTTGGCCTCACCAGCTTTGGACTTCCACCTCTCTGACAGCTACTTCGTGGTTGCACACTTCCACTACGTAGTGTTTGGAACCGTGGTGTTCGCAATGTTCGCCGGCTTCTACTTCTGGTGGCCAAAGTTCACCGGAAAGATGCTGGATGAGCGTCTTGGAAAGATTCACTTCTGGCTACTGTTCATCGGCTTCCACACCACCTTCTTGATCCAGCACTGGCTCGGTGTCATGGGTATGCCTCGTCGTTACGCCACCTATCTTCCAGAGGATGGCTTCACCGAGATGAACATCGTTTCCACACTGGGTGCGGTCATCTTGGCTCTCTCCATGATCCCGTTCCTTTTCAACGTTTGGATCACCGCGCGCAAGGGAACCATGGTTGGCCTGAAGGATCCTTGGGGTTACGGTCGTTCACTCGAGTGGGCTACCGAGTCTCCATTCCCACGCCACAACTTCCACCAGATTCCTCGCATTCGCTCAGAGTCTCCGGCATTTGACCTGAACCACCCTGAGTACGCCTCTCCAGAGGCCAAGGCGTCTTACGTCAAGGAGGGCAGAATCTAATGAAGTCCAATATCGTCATCCTGCTAGTAATGGCGGCGTACTTCACGATCGCCGACATCGCTTACGCAATCTGGACTCAGCTCGAGTGGGGCTACGTAGAGCCGATTGGCACTGCTGCAATGGCCCTGCTTGTGATACTGGCGCTGTTCATTGCCTACTACCTCAACAGCTCCCTGAAGCGCACGGCAACTCTGCCAGAAGACCGTGAAGATGGAAACATCGAAGACGAGTCCGGCGAGGTCGGCTTCTACAGCCCCTACAGCTGGTGGCCACTGGTTCTCGGCGCCTCTGCAGCGGTTGCATTTGCTTCGCTTGCTGTGGGTTGGTGGATGTTCTTCATTGCACTGCCCTTCGCCATCATCGCTGTGGTTGGTTTCGTATTCGAATACGACCGCTACGCCCACGCCCACTAAAAATTGCGACAGCCTCCAGTTCTTCTGGTAATCGACGTCCAAAAGGGATTTCGAGACCAGAACTACTGGGGGCTTTCTGCTAACCCAGACGTTTACTCAAACGTCGAGTCGCTGCTGAAGCTTTGGAGATCCAAGTCTTGGCCAGTTGTTCTGGTTCGCCATAATTCTGCGAACCCCAACTCACCACTAGCGCCTGGGGGAGATGGGAACGCGCTTGAGGACTTCCTCTCCGGTCCAAATGATGCCGTTATCCAAAAGAGCGTGAATAGCGCCTTTTATGGGACTCCAGACCTTCACCTCTGGCTCACCAAGAGAAACCTCAGATCAGTGGTTATCTGTGGAATCACAACTAACTACTGCTGCGAGACGACTGCTCGAATGGCTGGGAACCTTGGTTACAAAGTTCAGTTTGCAATCGATGCAACCACCGCCTTTTCTGTAAAACTAGGCGATCAGGAGTTCACTGGTTCCGCTGTAATGGCAATGACAGCAGCTAATCTCGACGGCGAGTTTGCTCAGGTACTAAAAACCTCAGAGTTGGTTGAGAGTTACCAAAACGCGTAACAAACCAGTAGGTTGCGGTGTTATCCTTTTGAACCTGGCGAAGTCCAGATTGATACAAAGTAACTAAACATGGGGATGATCGGTTTCGACACTGTAGTGATGCGTGGAGGAAGCGGGTCGAGGATGAGCACTTATCTCGTAAACGATGTGTTCAAACCAATAGGTGCCAATACAAAGCGCGCCGACTTCGCCC
>JACCDN010598315.1_pt1 | contig 48504 bp, 49 predicted proteins | sample 7441691 | NCBI WGS metagenome assembly JACCDN01 (sample SAMN15323439, study PRJNA562643) | freshwater metagenome | isolation source: river surface water | place: USA:Blue River Watershed | collected 2017-08-16 | reverse complement strand
GTTAGTCCTTTCGGAGCTAACCCGTTGATTTTACTGCTTTATTTCTGGCGCGGCTGGCAGGAATCGAACCCACGACCCCTTGGTTCGTAGCCAAGTACTCTATCCAGCTGAGCTACAGCCGCGAAGAGCGAAAGTATATCAGGGTTACGCTCGTTTGGGAAAGCTTTATGGAAACTTTCCTGAAATCTCAGGGGCCCTGCCGTTTCGGGCGCTGGTAGACATCATGGCCAGCCTCGTGGATCTGTTGGCGCAACTCGCGCCTTTCCTCCGGCGACAATCGGGGCGGCTGGCGATTGCCATGGTCGTCACGTCGGCCCTCATCGCGCCGCGCTTCGTCGCGTGCGCGTTCACCCTGTGCGCCGTCCGGACGTGGCTTGCCCTCCCGCCCCGGGGGCGGTTCGGCGTGCGCTGATCCCAATGCGAGGAGCAGCGCGGTCAGGCTCAACCAGAATGTCAGACGCGTCATGGCCATAGTGTACTTTTGTTCGCTGCCCGCAGTCGGGAAAGCGGGATTCGAAGTTTGTAAAGCTTTGTAATACCCCGGCGCGGATCATAGGGCGAACAGCGAGTTCGACGTTACCATACGGCCATGAACCCGACCAACTCTGTGAAGCCCGTTCCGTCCAAGCGTACCCCCGGTGCGCAGGCCAAGCTGCTGGTGGTGGACGATGACGCACGGCTGCGCGACCTGCTACGCCGCTTCTTTGCCGATAACGGCTATGCCGTGCAGGTAGCGGCCAGTGCCGTCGAGATGAACCGGCTATGGATACGCGAACGCTTTGATCTGCTGGTGCTGGACTTGATGCTGCCCGGCGAGGATGGCATGTCGATCTGCCAGCGATTGCGCGGCGGCGGTGACCAGACACCGATCATCATGCTGACGGCGAAAGGCGAAGATGCGGATCGCATCGCCGGTCTTGAACTTGGCGCGGATGACTACCTGGCCAAGCCCTTCAATCCGCGTGAATTGCTGGCGCGCGTATCGGCGGTACTGCGACGTGCGACGCCAGATGACATTCCTGCGGCGCCGTCCGACCATCCGGAAAGCTATGTGTTCGGCGAGTTTCAGTTCGATCTGGAAAAGCGCACCCTGACGCGGAATGGCGAGCCGGTGCCGCTGACCAGTGGCGAATTCTCGGTACTGAAGGTGCTCGCGCGCCATGCAAGGCAACCGCTGTCACGTGAAAAGCTAATGGAGCTGGCGCGCGGCCGCGAGTATGAAGTATTCGACCGCAGCCTCGATGTACAGATTTCGCGACTGCGCAAACTGATCGAGCCCGACCCGTCAACGCCGCGCTTCATCCAGACCGTCTGGGGGCTGGGCTATGTCTTCATCCCGGATGGCACCCGGTCCTGACACTGGCGCCGACGGCATGCGCCGCGCGCCCCTGACGCAAGGCTTGCCGCAGCAACCGCAGAGCGAGCCGAGCCCACGGCAGCCTCAGCGCCCTCAGCGCCTGCTATGGCTGCGTAGCGGCCTGTTCTGGCGCACTTTCTTCCTGCTGGCTTTTCTGATCGCGGCCAGCATGGCCGCGTGGGTCGCAAGTTTTCGGGTGGTCGAGCGCACGCCACGCGGCGAGCAGATCGCTGCGCAAGTGGTATCTATCGTCACGATCACGCGTGCGGCGCTGATGCATTCGGCACCGATGCTCAGGCGCGAGCTGCTGTTCGAGTTGGCCAGCAGCCAGGGCATACGCGTTTATCCGAAAGAAGAAGAGGACGAAGTCGAGCCGCTGGCTGACCGTGAACTGATCCGCGTGGTCGAAGAAAACGTGCGCGCTCGACTCGGCGCGGATACGCGCTTCGCCGGCTCGGTGAACGAGATTCCGGGATTCTGGGTCAGCTTCTACATCGATGACGATGATTACTGGCTGATGCTGGACCGCGAGCGCATCGAGCGGGCATCCGGCATCCAGTGGCTGGGCTGGGGCGGCGTCACGCTGCTGCTGTCGCTGGTGGGTGCGGTGTTCATCAGCCGCCTGATCAACCAGCCGCTGGCACGCTTGTCAGCCGCGGCGCGGGCGATTGCGCGTGGTCGCGCGCCGGCGCCGCTGCCCGAGAAAGGGCCGGCCGAGATCAGTGAGGCCAACCAGAGTTTCAACCAGATGGTGCGCGACCTGCAGCAGGTGGAGTCGGACCGTGCGGTGATCCTGGCCGGTATTTCGCATGACTTGCGCACGCCGATCGCGCGCATGCTGCTCGAGGTCGAGATGGCAAAGCTGTCGGACGACGCGCGGCAGGGCATGCAATCCGACCTCGCTCAAATGGAAGCCATCATCAGCCAGTTCCTCGACTATGCGCGGCCGGCCGACCCGGGCCAGTATGCGACGCTTGACCTGTCCGCGCTGCTGGAGCGCACCGTGCGGGATGCCGGTCGTTCCAGCGAGCTGCAGGTGCAAGGTGATATTGCGCCGGGCCTGAGGGTGCGGGGTCATGCCACCGAGCTGACGCGTGTGATCGACAACCTGATTGAAAATGCGCGCCGCTATGGCAAGACGGCGGGCAAGTCCGTCGCCGAGGTGTCGGTCATGGCACGCATCGACGGCAGTGAAGTCGTGATCGAGGTTGCCGACCGCGGCCCCGGCTTGCCGGAAGACCAGGTCGCGAACCTGTTGCGGCCATTTACGCGACTCGATGCCGCGCGCAGCCAGGCCAATGGCGCCGGGCTGGGGCTGGCCATCGTCGACCGCATCGTGCATCGACACGAAGGAAGGCTGGAAATAAAAAACCGCGAGGACGGTGGCCTCGCGGTTCGGGTGTGGCTGACGGCGGCACGCTGAGTCCAATCAGTTAGATCAGTACGATCGGTGCGATCGGCACGATCGACACGTTCAGTACTCTCAGTGCTGTCAGCACCGAAAGTACGCTCGGACCCTTGCACCGATCTGGCTACCGAGCGCGTTTTGCAGCAGCCATCACGCTGGTACTGATCAGCTGAGATCCTTCAGCAGCGCCGACAGGGTCTCCTGCGGCAGCTCTTCGACGTGTGCCGGGTAGTTCGGATGATCGCAGCCCACCATCATCTGCGCGCCGCCTTTCAGTGCCGCCTTCATCTCCGGCGTCAATTCGAAACGCACGAAATGCACGGCCGAGGTTTTTTCTTCATTCTCGCGATCCAGGTCTTCATCGGCGATCGCATACACGCGGCCTTTGCCTTCGACCTGCACAAAGAGTCGGTCCTCGATGCCGATCAGCTTGGCGAGCGCGGCCTTGCGGTCGGCGACGTTCGCATACTCGATCAGCATGGTCGCCTTGAAATTGCTGCCATCCGGGCACAGCGGGTTGTACGCGTCGAGCTCGGACTGGATGCCCTCTTCTTCGAAGATTTTTTCGATGCGCAGCATCTCCTGCACCTGGTAGCGCAGCGTCATTTCGTCTTCGAACAGCAGCGTCACATGATTACCGAGGTGGACGGTGCGATGCTTCTTGTGTTCCATCACCTGCTTGCGGAACTCGGGACGCTGCTTTGCGTAGGTCTCGAGGGTCATCAGGCTTTCACGGGAAATGATCATGGTGAACTCCTTGCTTCGTATCGGTTCGTGATTCGTGAATGGTGGTTGAATTCGCGTCGGGTGTATCCGGATCAGGGCGTATCGCGCTCGCGCCTCAGATGCCGTAAGCCTTGCGCACCAGCGTCAGCGGATGCGCCATCTCGGCCTGCTTCAGGCCGCCGGCTTCCATGCCCTGCGCAATGTGATGGCCGGCCAGCTGGCAATCGGACGAGATGTAGTCCGGCTCGTCGTTTGCCATCGCCTTGAACACCGGTTTGCCAATCTTCATCGCGTTGGCGTGGAACTCCTTCTTCACGCCATAGGTACCGGCATGACCCGAGCAGCGCTCGACAACATTGAGCTTCGTGTTCGGCACCAGTTGCAGCATGTCGGCAGTCTTGCGGCCGACATTCTGCACGCGCGAGTGGCAAGGGATGTGGTACGACACATGTCCCAATTCCTGCTTGAAGTCGGTCTTCAGCAAACCATCGCGATTGCGTGCGACCAGGTACTCGAACGGGTCCCACATCGCTTCCTTCACCAGCTGCGTATCGGCGCAGTCGGGGAACATCAGCGGCAGTTCCTGCTTGTACATCAGTGTGCACGACGGGATCGGGGTCAGGATCGCATAGCCCTCTTTCGCCAGCTTCGCGAGGTGCGGGATGTTGACGGCCTTCTTTTCGGCCACACCCTGCAGGTCGCCCTGCTCCAGCTTCGGCATGCCGCAGCAGGCTTCCTTCTCCACCATCACATACGGAATCTGGTTGTGATCGAGGATGGCCAGCAGATCATGGCCGATGCCCGGCTCGTTGTAGTTCACATAGCAGGTCGAATAGATCGCCACCTTGCCCGGCGTCGTTGCGCCATCCTTCACCGGATGCTGGCGCGATACAGCGGCACCGTTGCGGAACTTGGTGGTCGCAAATTCCGGCAGCCACGCATCCTTGTCCACGCCCAGCACGTTCTCGACCACGGCGCGGGTGGCCTTGGCCTTGTTCACCGCATTCACGGTTTGTGTGACGATGGGAATACCGGCAAACATGCCAAGACCGTCGGTGTTCGACAGGAACTTGTCGCGCGCCGACACTTCGCCCTTGCGGAACTTGACCGCCTTCGCGCGCAGCATCAGGTGCGGGAAGTCGAGGTTCCACTCGTGCGGCGGCGTATACGGGCACTTGGTCATGTAGCACAGGTCGCACAGATAGCACTGGTCGACCACCTTCATGTAGTCCTTCTTGTCGACGCCATCGACTTCCATCGTGTCGGACTCGTCGACCAGATCGAACAAGGTCGGGAACGACTGGCACAAGGACACGCAACGGCGGCAGCCGTGGCAGATGTCGTACACACGTTCGAGCTCCGCATTCAACGCTTCTTCGTCGTAGAACGCTTCGCTCAGCCAGTCCAGCGGATGCCGGGTTGGCGCTTCCAGGTTGCCTTCACGTGCCATGGTGCGGTCCTTGGGTGTTGTGGTTTTTGTGGGGGTGGGTCAAACCTTGTTTTGCGAAGCGCAGGAAGGGATGGCCTGCGCTTCGCACAACCCTCTCAACGAGAGAGTTGACCCGAACAGAAAAAACGTTCGGCCGTGTTGGTCCGAGCAGCGTAGCGCGCAGCCCGTGTCCGGTTCGAGAACCGCAGAGCCGGAATCGGGTTGCGCAGCAGCTTATCGGGCGAACACTTAGTCGACCAGGGCGTCGAGCGCCTTTTGATAGCGGTTCGCGTGCGAACGCTCGGCCTTGGCCAGGGTCTCGAACCAGTCGGCGATCTCATCGAAGCCTTCGTCGCGAGCGGTCTTGGCCATGCCCGGGTACATGTCGGTGTACTCGTGCGTTTCGCCGGCAACGGCGGCCATCAGGTTCTGGCGCGACGAGCCGATCGGCAGGCCGGTCGCCGGGTCACCGCACTGCTCGAGGTACTCGAGGTGGCCGTGCGCGTGGCCGGTTTCGCCTTCGGCGGTGGAACGGAACAGTGCTGCGACATCGTTCTGACCTTCAACGTCAGCCTTGTTCGCGAAATACAGGTAGCGGCGGTTAGCCTGGGATTCGCCTGCGAAGGCGTCCTTCAGGTTCTGCTCGGTCTTGGAACCTTTGAGCTTGGACATTTGCATCTCCTCATGAATCACGGGTGAATCACACGGGGGGTTTGTGCGCTGTTGCCCCGTTGTAGGGCAACAACGTACGACCACGACTGAAAACCGACTGGTGAGTCAGAGTTTCCGGATTCGAATTGTGGAGCCGGAGATGCGGAATCTCAAATTGGCTATTTCAATTCAGCCGATTGAGAAATTCAATGGATTGGCGGGAATTGCTTAATGAGAACTATTATCACTTGGAAACAAGGAGTGCTGCTGCCTGGGCAGCGATTCCCTCTTCGCGCCCTTCCCAGCCGAGGCGTTCATTGGTCTTGGCCTTCAGGTTGACCTGGGTGGCATCGATGCCGAGGTCGGCCGCGATATGAGCGATCATGCCCGGCAGGTGCGGCGCCATCTTCGGCGCTTGTGCGATCACGGTCGCATCGATATTGCCGATTTCATAACCCGCAGCACGCACCCGCACCCCGGCCTCGCGCAACAGCACGCGCGAATCCGCGCCGCGAAAACGCTCGTCGGTATCGGGGAAATGCTTGCCGATGTCGCCCAGCCCGGCCGCGCCGAACAGTGCATCCGTAATCGCGTGCAGCAGCACATCCGCATCGGAGTGACCGAGCAAACCGGCGCGGTGCGGGATGGCTACGCCGCCAATGATCAGCGGGCGTCCGGGCACCAGCGCGTGGCAGTCATAGCCTTGTCCGATACGAAATGGCGGCTTCATGCAGCTCCTTCTGCTTGTCGTTCGCTCAGATAGCGCTCGGCCACCTGCATGTCTTCCGGCAGCGTTACCTTGAAATTGCGCGCGCTGCCCTCGACCAGTTTGGGGTGCAGGCCCAGCGCCTCGATCGCACTGGCTTCATCCGTGATGTCCTGCGCGCTACGCAGCGCATCCAGTAGCTGCTTGTGCCGGAACATCTGCGGTGTTTGCGCTGCCCACAACAAGTCGCGCGCAACGGTCTGCTCGGCACGGCCATGGCCGTTGCTGCGCTTGATGGTGTCGACCACCGGCATCGCCAGCAGCCCACCCACCGGATCATCTTTCACGAATAGCACCAGCTTGTCGATGAGTTCAACCGTCAATCCCGGGCGCGCTGCATCATGCACCAGCACCCAGTCATCGGCGTCGAGTTGATCGGCGATCGCGGCCAGCCCCTGGGTGACCGATGCCTGCCGGGTCGCACCGCCACAGCGCAGGATCGTGGTTCGCGGCAGCATCGGGAGATCATCAATGTACGCATCGTCGGCACTGACCACCACATACACATGGTCGATCTGCGGGGATGCGACAAAGGTTTCCATCACATGCTGCAACATGGGCTTGCCGGCCAGCTTCGCATACTGCTTGGGTTGCGCCGCGCCCATGCGTGCGCCGACGCCGGCTGCGGGAATCAGCGCTACATAGGAGGGGAAGCTCATGGCGGGCTGCTCATTTATAATCGCGGTTTGTCCGCAGTCGCCATTGTAGCTTGCCACCCTGCGCCTGCTGCCCGTTTTCATGCCCGCCGACACCACCAGTCCTTCGCTGCTGCATCCGCCGAAACCCGGCCACCGCTTCGTGCTGCCTGCACTGCACGGCGCGGCCGAGGCGATGGTGCTGGCGCACGGCGCGCATGCGCTGAAAGCCGAAGGCAGGATGATGGTGGTCGTGGTAGCGGATGCGCCGGCCGCACAGCGACTGCTCACCGAGATCAGCTGGTTTGGCAACCGCGATGCCGCTGGCCAGCCACGCGACGCGCAGCGCGACAACAAGCCGCGTGACCATACCGGGCATGACGAAGCCCCAGCCCCAGCGCCGGCTGAGCCGTCCGCGCACACGCTGCGCTGCCACCTGCTGCCCGACTGGGAAACCCTGCCCTACGATGCGTTCTCGCCGCACCAGGACCTGGTGTCCGAGCGCCTCGCCACATTGCACGAAATTCGTTCCGGCCAATGCGATGTGCTGATCGTGCCCGCCACCACCGCGCTGGTGCGCATGGGCCCGCCGTCCTTCCTCGCTGCGTATACCTTCTTCTTCAAGCAAGGCGAAAAGCTGGATGAAGCGCAACTGAAATCGCAGCTCACGCTGGCCGGCTATGCGCATGTGACGCAAGTGATGTCGCCGGGCGAATACTCGGTGCGTGGCGGCCTGATCGACCTGTTCCCGATGGGCTCGGCCCTGCCCTATCGTATCGACCTGTTCGGCGACAGTATCGAGACCATCCGCACCTTCGATGTCGATACGCAGCGTTCGCTGTATCCGGTGCGCGAGGTGCGACTGTTGCCCGGACGTGAATTCCCGATGGATGAAGCCGCGCGCTCGGCCTTCCGCAGCCGCTGGCGCGAAGTGTTCGAAGGCGACCCGTCACGCGCCACCATCTACAAGGATATCGGCAACGGCATCGCATCGGCCGGCATCGAGTACTACCTGCCGCTGTTCTTCGAGCACACCTCGACACTGTTTGACTACCTGCCCGCCGGCGCCAGCTTTGCATTGGTGGGCGATATCGATGCAGCGATCAAGCGCTTCTGGTCCGACACCCGCTCACGCCATGGCTTCCTGAAAGCCGACCGTGAGCGGCCGCTGCTGCCACCCGAGGATATCTTCCTGAGCGATGAAGATTTCTTCACCTTGCTCAAGCCCTACGGGCGCTGGGTGGTGCAGGAGAGCAGCGACCCCTCGACACTGTCGGCAGCGCTGCCCGACATCGCGGTGAATCGCCGGCTCGATGACCCGCTAACCAACCTGCGCTCTTTCCTGCTGCAAACCGACAGCCGCGTGATGATCTGCGCCGAGTCCGGCGGCCGTCGCGAGACGCTGCGCGATTACTTCAACGAATACGCATTGCCGCTGGCCACCTGCGATTCGCTCGCGGAATTCCTCGCCTCCGACGACAAGCTGGTGCTGTGCGTGGCGCCGCTGCATGCGGGTGCGCTGCTGGACGATACGCTCGGCTTCGGCCAGCTTGCCTTCGTGACCGAGACCGAGCTGTATGCCGGCAGCGGCCGCCGTGCCGGCCGCAAGCGGCAGGAAGGTCCGACCCGGGTCGATGCGATGGTGCGCGACCTGTCGGAGCTGAAGATCGGCGACCCGGTGGTGCATGTGAACCATGGCATCGGCCGCTACCAGGGCCTGGTCAGCATGGATCTCGGCGAAGGCGCGACGGAATTCCTGCATCTCGAATACGCGAAGGAATCCAAGCTGTATGTGCCGGTGTCGCAACTGCATGTGATCTCGCGCTACTCGGGCGCGTCGCCCGACGATGCGCCGCTGCATGCACTGGGCTCCGGGCAGTGGGACAAGGCCAAACGCAAGGCTGCCGAGCAGATCCGCGATACCGCAGCCGAACTGCTGAACCTGTATGCGCGCCGTGCCGCCCGCCAGGGCCATGCATTCCAGTATTCCGCGCATGATTACGAAGCCTTTGCCGACAGCTTCGGCTTTGAAGAAACGCCGGACCAGTCGGCTGCAATCCACGCAGTGATTGGCGACATGACCTCGGGCCGGCCGATGGACCGCCTGATCTGTGGCGATGTCGGCTTCGGCAAGACCGAAGTCGCGCTGCGTGCGGCATTTGTTGCGGTGATGGGTGGCAAGCAAGTCGCGATCCTCGCACCGACCACACTGCTGGCCGAGCAGCATGCGCAAACCTTTGCCGACCGTTTTGCGGACTGGCCGGTACGCATCGCCGAATTGTCACGCTTCCGCACCGGCAAGGAAGTCACGCAAGCACTGAAAGGCCTGACCGAAGGCACGATCGACATCGTGATCGGCACCCACAAGCTGCTGTCGTCAGAGGTGACTTTCCAGCGTCTTGGCCTGGTGATCATCGATGAAGAACACCGCTTCGGCGTTCGCCAGAAAGAAGCGCTGAAGGCGCTGCGCGCGGAAGTCGATGTATTGACACTGACCGCGACACCGATCCCGCGCACACTGGGCATGGCGCTCGAAGGCTTGCGCGATTTTTCCATCATCGCGACCGCGCCGCAGAAGCGGCTCGCGATCAAGACCTTCGTGCGCAGCGAATCTGATTCCGTGATCCGCGAAGCCTGCCTGCGTGAACTCAAGCGCGGCGGGCAAGTGTATTTCCTGCACAATGAAGTCGAGACCATCGAAAACCGCAAGGCCAAGCTTGAAGTGCTGTTGCCCGAAGCGCGCATCGCGGTCGCGCATGGCCAGATGCACGAGCGTGAGCTGGAAAAAGTAATGCGCGACTTCGTATCGCAGCGCTTCAACATCCTGCTGTGCACCACCATCATCGAGACCGGCATCGACGTGCCGACCGCGAACACCATCATCATGCACCGCGCCGACCGCTTCGGCCTCGCGCAATTGCACCAGCTGCGCGGCCGCGTCGGCCGGTCGCACCATCAGGCCTACGCCTACCTGCTGGTGCATGACGTGCAAGGGCTCACCAAGCAAGCCGAGCGCCGGCTGGAAGCGATCCAGCAAATGGAAGAACTGGGCAGCGGCTTCTATCTCGCGATGCATGATCTCGAGATCCGCGGCGCCGGCGAGGTACTGGGCGAGAACCAGTCGGGTGACATGACCGAGATCGGCTTCCAGCTGTATTCCGACATGCTGAATGCCGCCGTCAAATCACTGAAGGCAGGCAAGGAACCGGATCTGGCGGCGCCCTTGTCAACCACCACCGAAATCAACCTGCATGTGCCAGCGCTGCTGCCATCGGATTTCTGTGGCGACGTGCATGAACGACTGTCGATTTACAAGCGACTGGCCAATGGCGAGTCGCAGGAAGCGATTGATGATTTGCAGGAAGAGCTGATCGACCGCTTCGGCAACTTGCCCGATGCGGTGAAGGCGCTGATCGAAACCCACCGGCTGCGAATTTCTGCGAAGACGGTCGGCATCATCAAGATCGATGCGCATGCGGAATCCGCGTTGCTGCAATTCGAGCCCAAGCCGCCGATCGACCCGATACGCATCATTGAACTAATTCAGAAAAGCCGTCATGTGAAGCTGTCCGGTCAGGACAAGCTGCGCATCACGGCCAGCATGCCGGACCTTGCCGCGCGGGTATCTCAGGTGAAGACCACGATACGCGCACTGGCAGCCTGAGCCTGCACGTGCTGCGCCAGCCGCACGGTGACCAATACGAGGCAACCGATACCAGGCAACCGATACAGAGCAACCGAATAATGCAGCCGAATAATGCGGCCGAATAATGCGGCCGAATTATGCGGCCGAAGCAAAGCAACCGAACCACCTGAACCTGATGTCTGCCACCACCCCGATGAAACTGATCCTGCAAGGCCCCGCGCTCGACGCCAGGACTGCGACGCGTATTGCGGCGCTGGCCGGCGCCGCGTCGGTGACACCCGCCGCGCCGCAGGTATTCCGCGCCGATGGCGTCACCGATACGCTGGCCAACCGGGTCGCGGTGGCTGCTGCGTGCCAGCATGCTGACTGCGACGGCGGCTTTGTACGCGCCGACCTGCGGCTTTCCGACTTCAAGCTGCTGGTGATGGACATGGATTCGACGCTCATCACCATTGAATGCATCGACGAGATCGCCGACCTGCACGGCCGTAAGGCCGAAGTCGCCGAGATCACCGAGGCGGCGATGCGTGGCGAGCTCGATTTCCGCGCCAGCCTGCTGCGCCGCGTATCCTTGCTGGCAGGTCTGCAGGCATCGGCGCTGGATGAAGTATTTAGCCGACGCTTGCAACTGTCGCCCGGCGCGCACGCGATGCTGAAACACCTGAAGGCCGCCGGCTTGCGCACGGTGCTGGTGTCCGGGGGATTCACCTACTTCACGCAACGCCTGCAGCAAGACCTGGGACTGGATGTCGCGCATGCGATCGAGCTGGAAATCATCGACGGCAAGCTGAGCGGCCGCGTGCTGGGCAACATCATCGATGCCGATGCAAAGCAGGCGACCGTTGAAGCCGAGTGTGCGGCGCTCGGCGTGCCGACCACCGCCGCCATCGTGATGGGGGACGGCGCGAATGACCTGAAGATGATGTCGGTGGCCGGCCTGTCCGTAGCCTACCGCGCGAAGCCCGTGGTACAGGCGCAGGCCAGCGTGGCACTGAACCATGCAGGCCTCGATGGTCTGCTGAACCTGTTTTACTGATGCCGACGCTTCAGCGATGACGCCGACCTGTGGCGGCATCGGCTGACAGGGCATCAATCTGAGATAGCATCATGCTGACGCAGCACCGACCGGATGCTGCAGCGACCGGGAGACCGAGCGATGGACGAGCAGACCATTTACGATGAAGCCACCGAGGCCCGCAAGACACTGCTGTGGTGGCTGTACCTGATGCATGGCGCATCGCTGTTCTTTTCGCTCGGTGTGTTTTCCTTTATCCCGCTAATCTTCAATTATCTGAAGCAGGACGAAACCACCGGCAGCTGGCTGCGCTCGCATCACAGCTGGCAAATCCGTTCGTTCTGGTGGTATCTGTTCTGGGTGACGGTGGGCTGGATACTGGCGCTGACTATCCTCGGCATACCGCTGGCGCTGCTGATCTTTGCCGGCGCGTTCATCTGGAAAGCCTACCGACTGATCAAGGGCTTCCTCGACCTGAACGATGGCAGGGCTATGCCAATGCCCGAAGCGCCTGAGTCAGATCTGCAATGAGGTCTTGCGGGTCTTCCAGCCCGATATTGAAGCGTACCAGCTGACCTGCCGCTTTCCATTCGCGCCGCATCTGCGCGATCCGGTAAGGGACGGCGAGGCTGTTCGCCCCGCCCCAGCTGTAACCGATCCTGAACAACGTCAGGCTGTCGATGAAACGGTCGGTCTGGGCCTCGCTGTAAGCGGGATCGAACAGCACCGAAAACAAACCGCCGGCGCCGCTGAAATCCCGCTGCCAGATTGCATGTCCCGGGCAATCCTCCAGGGCCGGATGCAGCACTGTCGCGATTTCGGGTCTTGCCTTCAGCCAGGCGGCGATGGTGCGCGCCGCCGCATCATGCGCATCGAAGCGCAGCTTCATCGTCGGCAGGCCGCGCAGCACCAGATAGGTATCGTCGGCCGACACCCCCATGCCCAGCCGCATGTGCGCCAGCTCCAGCTTGCGCAACAGATCCTTGTGTGTGTCAGCTTCGCGCGTGATCACCGCGCCCATCAGCACATCCGAGCCACCCGAGTGGTATTTGGTCAGTGCCTGCATCACGATGTCGACACCATGCTCGAATGCGCGGAAGGCGATACCGGCCGACCAGGTGTTATCGAGCGCGACCGTCACGCCCTTCGCCTTCGCCGCGCGGCAGATCGCCGGAATGTCGGGCATCTCCATCGACACCGAGCCCGGCGCCTCGGTCCAGATCAGCCGGGTGTTCGCTTGTATCAGCGCAGCGATGCCCTCCCCGATCAACGGGTCATAGAAGCGCGCAGAAATACCGAAATCTTTTTGCAGCCAGTTCGCCAGCTCGCGATTCGGGTTGTACACATTGTCGGGAATCAGGAAGTCGTCACCGGCCTTCAGCAGCGCCAGATCGATCATCGCAATCGCAGCCAAGCCGCTCGGTGCCAACAGGCAGTCAGTGCCGCCCTCGATCTCGGCCAGGCGCGCTTCCAGCGTGAATGTGGTCGGCGTGCCATGCAGGCCGTAGGTGTAGCCCGTCTTTTCCTGCCAGTTGCGCGCCCTCAGCGCGGCCACATCCTTGAAGAGCACCGTGGAGGCATGATGTATCGCGGTCGGGAACGCAGCAAAACCCTCGGGCGGACGGTAGTCCGTCGTGGTCAGCAGGGTCTGCAGGGATGTCTTGGTCTGGTCGGCCACCGCGTCTCCTCCGGCGCTTCAGCGAATGGGGCGCGGCCGGCGGCACACTGTTGCAGCCGCATCCGCGCTGCTTGTCAGTCGATGCTGGCCCACAGATCATGCGCATCGGCGGCCGTGATGCGCACGTCGATGAATTCGCCAACCTTCAGCTCGCGGCCCGGCTCGTACGGCAGCTTCACGTAGACCACGCCGTCGATCTCGGGCGCATCGGCGGCCGAGCGCGCGGTCGCGCCGCTGCGGTCGACCTTGTCGATCAGTACACGCAGCGTCTTGCCGACCTTGGCCTGCAAGCGCTGGCGTGAGATCGTTTCCTGCAACTGCATCACGCGTGCACGCCGCTCTTCCCGCACCTCGTCCGGCACGGCGCCGGGCAGTGCGTTGGCGGCCGCACCATCGACCGGCGAATACGCAAAGCAGCCGAGTCGATCAATCTGCGCTTCTTCGAGGAAGTCCAGCAGATACTGGAATTCTTCTTCGGTCTCGCCGGGGAAACCGGCAATGAAAGTCGAGCGTATCGTGATATCGGGACAGGCAGCGCGCCACGCGCGGATGCGCTCGATGTTCTTTTCGCCGTTGGCGGGGCGCTTCATGCGCTTCAACACATCCGGGTGCGCATGCTGCAGCGGCACGTCAAGATAAGGCAGCACGTGACCGCCGTTCATCAGCGGAATCACCTCGTCCACATGCGGATACGGGTACACGTAATGCAGCCGCACCCAGGCGTCATATTGCTTCGCCAGTTCGCCGAGCGCGGTGACCAGATCGGTCATGTGCGTGCGCACCGGACGGCCGTTCCAGAAACCGGTGCGGAACTTGATGTCCACGCCATACGCACTGGTGTCTTGCGAGATCACCAGCAATTCCTTCACACCGGACTTGAACAGGTTCTCGGCCTCCAGCATCACCTCCGCGATCGGGCGCGATACCAGGTCACCGCGCATGGACGGGATGATGCAGAAGCTGCAGCGATGGTTGCAGCCTTCGGAAATTTTCAGATAGGCATAGTGCTTCGGCGTGAGCTTCACGCCAGCCGCCGGCACCAGGTCAATGAAAGGCTCGTGCGGCTTCGGCAAGTGCACATGCACCGCATCCATCACCTCGGCGAGTGCATGCGGGCCAGTCACGGCCAGCACTTTCGGGTGCACCTTTTGCACGATGTCGTCGCCGCTGGCATCCTTCTTGTGGCCGAGGCAGCCGGTGACGATCACCTTGCCGTTTTCATTCAAGGCCTCGCCGATCGCATCCAGCGATTCCTGTACTGCCGCATCGATGAAACCACAGGTATTGACGATCACCAGATCCGCACCGTCATAGGATTTCGCGGTCTCGTAACCTTCGGCACGCAGCTGCGTGAGGATCTGTTCGGAATCGACCAGCGCCTTCGGGCAACCGAGTGACACGAAACCAACTTTGGGGGCGGGGGAACTGGACATGAAGCGCTGGGAATCAGAATAAAAAACAAATGGCGACCACGCTGGGCGTGGCCGCCATTTTACCTGTTGCGGCTGCCGGCCTGCGGCAGCCGGAAAATCACTTGCTCTCGGCCTTCTCCGGCGCACGCGCGCCGTTCACGCCGGGGAACGGAAACGCACCGAACACGTTCTTGGCCTGGCTCTGCATCTGCTCCTGCATCTGCATGAATAGGCTCTTCGATTGCTCGATGTAGTTGCTCATCATGCCCTGCATCATCGGTGCCTGCACGCTCATGAACTGGGTCCACATCTCGGGGCTGAAGGATTTTTCATCCATCATGCCCTTTGAGTTCTCGGCCATCTTGTTCTGAATGTCGATGAACACCTGGATATTCTTTTCGAGGTAGTTGCCCATCATGCCCTGCATCGCATGCCCGTAGTAACGGATGATCTGCGACAGCGCGCCGCTGGAGAACATCGGCTGGCCGTTCGCCTCTTCTTCAAGAATGATCTGCAACAGGATGCTGCGGGTCAGGTCTTCGTCCGTCTTTGCATCGACCACCATGAAGTCCTCATTGCCCAGCACGAGCTGCTTGACGTCGGCAAGGGTGATGTAGGAACTGGTCTGGGTGTCGTACAAGCGGCGGTTCGGATACTTCTTGATCAGCCGTTCGCCGGCCTTTTTTGCGGTCGTCATTGAGGGGATCCAGTCTATTGCGTCGCAATGCAAGCTTGCGATCTTATGAAAAAACCCGGAAGGATTTCCGTGTCTCCGAGGGCATTATAGTCCTGAAAAACAACTGCTTGTCCAGCTCCCCGCCCTTTCGGGCAGGGTCGTGGTGCAGCGCACAGCAAATTCGGGGATATTGCGCGTAGTAAACACTTAGCCCTGCATTGCAGCTTCTGCCGTTTGCACGGCAACGCGCGGCGCTACGCGAGCAGCCGCCTCACCACACAGGCTCAGGCCTTGACCTGCACATAGCGTCCGGGTGCCGGTTCAATCGGCTTGTAGCGCGTGTTGCCGTACTTCGCCGGTGCCGCACGCTGGCCACCCGCATGCTCGGCAAGGAAGGCGGCCCAATCGGTCCACCAGCTGCCCGGATGCTCGGTCGCGCCTTCTATCCACGCATCGGCCGTTGCCGGCAATTGGTCATTGGTCCAGTAGCTGCGCTTCTTCTTGGCCGGCGGATTGATCACGCCGGCGATATGGCCGGATGCGCCGAGAATGAAACGATTGTTGCCGCGCTTGCCCTTGTTCAGCAACGCGGTCGACAGATAGGCGCTGTTCCACGGCACGATATGGTCTTCGCGCGATGCATACAGGAAGGTCGGTGTCTGCACCTTGCCGAGATCGATCGCATCGCCATGAACCTTCAATGCCCCCGCATCCTTCAGCCGGTTTTCGAGGTACATGTTGCGCAGGTAGTAGCAGAACATCGGCCCCGGCAGGTTGGTGCTGTCGGAGTTCCAGTACAGCAGATCGAACGCCGGCGGATCTTCGCCTTTCAGATAGTTCGATTCCACATAATTCCACACCAGGTCATTCGGACGCAGGCTGGAGAACGCGGTCGCGAAATCGCGGCCGGGCATCAGCCCGCCCTTGCCGATTGCGGCCTCGCGCTGCTGCACCTGCGCCTCGTCGACATAAACCTCGATGGCGCCGACATCCGAAAAGTCCAGCATCGTGGTCAGCAGTGTCAGGCTGGAAGCCGGCTGCTGCCCGCGTGCGGCGAGCACCGCCAGCGCAGTCGACAGGATGGTGCCGCCAACGCAGAAGCCCAGCGTGTTGAGCTGGTCTTCGCCGCTGATGTCGAGCGCCACCTCGATGGCCTTGATCGGCCCCTGCTCGATATAGTCGTCCCAGCTCAGGTGGCCGAGTGATGCATCCGCGTTCACCCAGGACACCACGAACACTGTATGTCCCTGCTCGACCGCATACCGGATCAGCGAGTTCTCGGGCTGCAGGTCCATGATGTAGAACTTGTTGATGCAGGGCGGGACGATCAGCAGCGGGCGCTGGTGGACTTGCTTCGTCAGCGGGCGGTACTGCAGCAGCTGCATCACATCGTTCTCGAACACCACCGCGCCTTCGGTGGTGGCCACATTCTTGCCGACCTCGAAGGCATGCTCGTCAGTTTGCGAGATGTGGCCCTTCTTCATGTCTTCCAGCATGTGCATGATGCCGCGCGTGAGGCTTTCGCCGCGCGAATCGACCAGCTTTTGCTGCGCCTCCGGGTTGGTCGCGAGGAAGTTCTTCGGCGACAGCGCATCGATTGCCTGCTGCGTCGCGAACCGGATCTTGCGGCGGGCCTTCTCGTCTGCCTCGACGGCATCGGCGAGATCGTTCAGGAATTTTGCGTTCAGCAGATAGGCCGCCGCATTGAATGCATGCAGCGGGTGGGTCTTCCATGCAGGATCAGCGAAGCGACGGTCACGAAGGTCCGGCGAGCGCTGTGCCACCAGCGCCGTCCACAGCGTGGACATCTCTTCCATGTAGTCCTTCTGGATCTGCTGCAGCTTCTCGGGCGGGATCATCGCACCCAGCGCCGGCGGCGCAGACAGGCCGGGCATCATCGGCATGGACAAAGGTGGCATGCCGGGCATGCCGGGCATGTTGGGCATACCGGACATATTGCCCAGATTGGGCATGGCACCCATGCCGGGCAGCCCCGCCTGCATCAGGTTGAACATCGACTGCCACCCTTTGGGGTCGGTCATCTGCGCCAGCCAGTCAGCGGCAGAGGTCTGTGCTTGTGTCTGTGCGCGTGTCTGCGATGCTTGCTGTGATTGTTTTTGATCGTCGGCGTGCTTCATCTGGGTGCTCCCCCCGGCCTGGCCCGGTCTTGTTGTGTTTCACTGCACTTCTGCTTTGCCACGGCTGCGTATTGGCTGCGTATTGACTGCGTTCGATCGCACGCGACACAGGCGTCGCGCGCATGACAGCGCGCGTTGCTGTCTGGTGCTAGGATCCCTCGTTATTCTGGTTCTGGGGCAGGCATTCGATGCACATAGCAGCAGTAGGATGGCTATACGTGACGCTGATGATGGCGATCACCGAAGAGACGGTGGTCGCAGGCATTATGACGTTTTTCTTTTACGGTGTGCTACCCACCTTGATTATTTTGTATGTCGGCGGCACGGGTCAGCGCAAGCGCCGCCGCGAACAGCAACGGCTGGAGAGCATCGCCGCACGCGACGCGCAGCAGGCACCACCGACCGAGGACGTGCGGCCGGCCGCGCCGACGTCAGGTCGGGCGAATCCAGATCAGTGACGCCATGCGGCCGGTCACGCGGTCGCGACGGAAGGAGTAGAAACGCGACGCATCGCTGACGGTGCAGTCGCTGCCGCCATGAATGGCGGCCACACCGGCGCGCGTCAGCGCCAGCCGCGCCAGCCCGGGCAAGTCCCCCAGGAATTTGCCGGGCTTGCCTGCCAGCGGCATGAACGCCTGCGCCGCTTCAGCACCCAGTCGGCCAAAGGCCGGCGCCACTTCCGGCCCGACCTCGAAATGACGCGGACCGATGCCGGGGCCGAGCCACGCTGTCAACTCGCCCGCACCGGCATGGCGCATCGCCGCCACCGTCGCCTCCAGCACACCCGCTGCCAGCCCGCGCCAGCCGGCATGCGCTGCGCCGACCACCTTGCCATCGACATCGGCCAGCAGCACCGGCATGCAATCCGCCGTCATGATCACGCACACCACACCGGCAGCCGTTGCGATACTGGCATCGGCCTCGGGCGCAGCACCTGTCAGGCCTGCTGCACCTGTCAGGCCTGCTGCACCTGTGGCCCCTGCTGCTCCTGTCACGCCTGCTGCACTTGTGGCTCCTGCTGCACCGGTGGCCACTGCTGCACCTGAAACCTCGGCCTGCATCGCAGCGACCTGCGCCGCATCGACCACGGTGGTGCCGTGCACTTGTGTCAGCCATGCAGGTTCGGCCGGCAGCAGCGCGCGTAGTCGCGCGCGGTTATGCGCGACCGCCTCAGGCGCATCGCCGACATGGGTTCCGAGGTTGAGGCCGCCGCCACCCTGCGCATCGCCATAGGGACCGACGCTGACACCGCCACTGCGCAGCGTGGAGATGGCACCGACCGAGGCCGGCAGCCCGGGCCAGTGCGGAATGATCATGCGATGCCGGCTTGCTGCAGCAGTGCCGCCATGTCGCCCGGCACCGGCTGCTGCCATTCGACCGTGTCGCCGCCGGACGGGTGCACCAGCGCCAGCTTTTCCGCATGCAGTGCCTGCCGCGGGAACACGCTGATCAGGTGGTGCTTGCCGTACACCGCATCACCAACGATCGGAAATCCGATCGACGCCAGGTGCACACGAATCTGGTGCGTGCGCCCGGTTTCGAGCTTGCAGCGCAACAGCGCCACCGGCCGGCCGTCGAGGCTGCCGCTGGCAACTTTCTGGTAATGCGTGATCGCCGGCTTCGCCAGCGGCGATTTGCTGACGGCCATCTTGGTGCGATCGCGCGGATGACGGCCGATCGCTGCTTCGATGCGGCCGCTGGACACCGGCTGCCCCCACACCAGCGCGAGGTATTCGCGACCAACGCTGCGGTCCTGCAGCTGGCGCACCAGATCTGTCTGCGCCCGCAGGGTCTTCGCAACCACCATCAAGCCACTGGTGTCCTTGTCGAGCCGGTGCACGATGCCCGCGCGCGGCACACCGGACAGATGCGGCCAGCGATACAACAAGCCATTGAGCAAGGTACCGGTCCAGTTGCCTGCGGCCGGATGCACGACCAAACCGACCGGCTTCGCGATCACGATCAGGTCATCATCTTCATGCACGACATCGAGTGGCACCGCTTGCGGCTGGTACGCATGATCGGCCTCGGCCGGCATCGGTTGGACATGCACCACCTCGTCGCCGAGCATGATGGTCTTGCCCTTCGCGGGTTGGCCATCGACGGTGACGAGGCCGTCATCAATCCATTGCTGCAGACGCGCGCGCGAAAATTGCGGCAGCAGCGTGGACAAGGCCTTGTCCAGTCGCTGGCCGCGGCTGGCGTCATCCAGTCGCAGGTCAATGGGTGCAAAATCGGGATCGGACGCGGCCGATGCATCGACGTCGTCCTGATCGTCGATATCATCCAGCGCTTCGGAAAGGGTCTCGGGCTGCGGCCCGGCTGTCTTGCTGTGTGGTTTCACGCGTGTTTCCATCGGCTATAATCGCCGCTTCAATGTGCCACCCCCCGGGCTCCCCCCATGTCGAAGAATCCCCTGAAACTTGCTGTCTTGATGCTGGCCTTCGTATTGGCGGCCTGTGGATCGCTGGGCGAAAAAGCGGATGAAACCAAGGGCTGGACGGCCGAGAAATTATACGCCGAGGCGAAGGACGAGCTTAAGGGCGGCAATTACGAAAAGGCGATCCGCTACTTCGAGAAACTCGAATCGCGCTATCCGTTCGGTGCGTATGCGATGCAGGCGCAGATGGAAATCGCGTATGCGTACTACCGCCAGAACGAACAGGCGCAATGCCTGGCAGCGATCGACCGCTTCATTCGCCTGCACCCGAACCACCCGAATGTAGACTACATGTATTACCTGCGCGGGCTGGTGAACTTCAACGACAAGAAAGGCCTGTTCGACTTTGTCAGCGAGCAGGATCCGACCGAGCGTGACCCGAAGGCGACGCGCGCGGCCTTCGATGCGTTCAAGCAGCTGGTCGAGCGCTTCCCGGACAGCAAATACGCGGAAGATGCGCGCGACCGCATGAATTACCTGGTCGAAGCGATGGCGCAGTATGAAGTGCATGTCGCGCAGTACTACCTGAAGCGCGGCGCGTATGTGGCCGCGGTCAACCGCGCGCAGAACGTGATTCGCGACTACCCGAGCTCGCCGTCGGTCAGGAATGCCTTGCGCATCCAGATCCGCGCGTATGACGCCATGGGCATGAAGGATCTGCGCGAAGATACCGAGCGCGTGTTCGAGCTGAACTACAAGACCCGCTCCGACGTGCGCGAAAAATCCACCGGCAGCGACAAGCCCTGGTGGAAGCCCTGGTAATACCCCGGCCCACGGGTGCGAGCGATTACCCGTTGCGGATACGTCGCGCGATTCCCGAACGCAGCTCTCGCCTGATCAGGCGTCAACCCGGCGTCTGAATACCCAGGTACCGGTATCTGACGCTGCGGCGTCATACGCATAGCCGTCGCTGTCGAACGCCTTCAATCCTTCCGGCGTCGTGATCTTGTGGTCGATGGCATAGCGGGCCATCAGACCGCGTGCGCGCTTCGCGAAGAAGGAAATGATCTTGTACTTGCCGCCCTTCCAATCCTCGAACACGGGCGTAATCACGGGCACCGCCAGCTCGGCCGGCCGGACCGACTTGAAATACTCTTCCGATGCCAGATTTACTAGCGCCTTCGCTTTGCTGTCGGCCAGCGCCGCATTCAACGCCGCAGTGATCTCGCTGCCCCAGAACGCGTACAAGTCCTTGCCGCGTTTGGTCGCGAGCCGCGTACCCATCTCGAGGCGATACGGCTGCATCAGGTCCAGCGGCCGCAGCAAGCCGTAGAGGCCGGACAAGATGCGCAGATGCTTCTGCGCCCAGTCCAGCTGACGCTGGTTCAACGATCGCGCATCGAGACCGTCATACACATCGCCATCGAAGGCCAGCACGGCCTGTCGCGCATTGGCCTCGGTGAAGGTCTTGCGCCAGCTCGCGAAGCGCACCGCATTGAGCTGGGCGAGCGGATCGGAAATGCTCATCAGCTCGCCGATCTTTGCCGGCGACATCTCGCGCAGCACGGACACCAGCTCCGCCGAGCGCGGGATAAAATCGGGTAGCGTGTGCTTGTTCGCGGCAATCGGCGATTCGTAGTCGAGAGTCTTTGCGGGGGACAGAACCAGGATCATCTTCAGGCACCGTTCATTTTTTGCACGCATGATACCGAAACCCGACGAAAACTGCGCCGAGCTACCACGCACGCTGGTCCTGGACACCAATGTCTGCCTGGACTTGTTCGTGTTTCGTGATCCGCGCTGGGATGCACTGCTGTCGGCACTGCGGCAAGCGCAGGTGCGCGCGTGGACCCGGGCCGACTGCCGCATGGAGTGGATGCTGGTGCTCGCGTACACGAAGCTGGGACTGGATGCCGATCAACAGGGCGCTGCGCTGTCCGAGTTCGATCAACTGATCACGCTGTTCCCCACCGACCCCATGCGTGACGGCATGGACAGCGACACGGCCAGCCTGCCGCTATGTCGCGATCCGGATGACCAGAAGTTCATTGCGCTGGCAGCGCAGTGCGGCGCCGACGCGCTCGTGACCAAGGACAAACTGGTGCTGAAGCTGGCGCGCAAGATGAAGAAGCGCGCGCTGTTCCGCATCCTGTCGCCCGAGCAGTGGACGGCCGAGTGGCTTGCCGGCTTGGCCGGACCATCAACGCCTGGACGATCAACACCTGAACTCCCAACGCCGGGCCCCTCAGCGCTCGGCCCCTCAACGCTCGGCCCCTCAACACCCGGATCCATAACGCCCGACAGCAGCGCGCTTGCGCCGGGCCACGTGACAGGTGACGCGGCGACGCTACAATAGCGCTGCGCCATACAACAGCACACGCAAGCCCAAGCCCAATTCCATGTCTTCGCACGCCACGTCAGCCGCCAACGATACGCCCCTGTTGCCATTGGTGTCGCGCTTGCCGCGCGTCGGCACCACGATCTTCACCGTGATGTCCGCACTCGCCGCTGAAAAAGGCGCAGTGAACCTCGGACAGGGCTTTCCGGATTTCGATTGCGATCCTGCGCTGCTCGATGCCGTCAATGATGCAATGCGCGCCGGGCACAATCAGTACCCGCCGATGGCCGGCATCCTGCCGCTGCGCCAGGCGGTGGCCGACAAGGTGGCGAAGCTCTACGGTCGTCACTATGACCCGCAGACCGAGATCACGATCACAGCCGGCGCCACGCAGGCGATCCTGACGGTGGTGCTGTGCTGCGTGCATCCGGGCGATGAAGTGATCGTGATCGAACCGGTGTATGACAGCTATGTGCCAGCGATCGAGCTGGCCGGCGGCAAGCCGGTGTTCGTGCAGATGGAAGTCGGCAGCGATGGCTACCACGTCCCCTGGGACAAGGTCGCTGCAGCCGTCACACCAAAGACGCGGCTGATCATGGTGAACTCGCCGCACAACCCGACCGGCAGCATCTTCGACGCCAACGACATCGCGCAGCTGACCGACATCGTGCGCGGCACGCAGATTCTGGTGATGTCGGACGAAGTGTATGAACACATGGTGTATGACGATCGCCGCCATGAATCGGCCTGCCGCCATCCGGAGCTGGCCGAGCGTGCGTTCGTCGTGTCCAGCTTCGGCAAGACCTATCACGTCACCGGCTGGAAGATCGGCTATGTGGCGGCGCCGACTATGTTGTCGGCCGAATTCCGTCGCGTGCATCAATTCAATGTGTTCACCGTGAACACGCCGATGCAGTACGGGCTCGCCAGCTACATGGAAGATCCGGCGCCCTATCTGGACCTGGCGCCGTTCTACGCGCACAAGCGCGACCTGTTCCGCGACGGCCTGTCGGGCACCCGCTTCAAGCTGCTGCCTTCGCGCGGCACGTATTTCCAGTGCGCCGACTACAGCGCGATCTCCGACATGTCCGAGGCCGAGTTCTGCCGCTGGCTGACCACCGAGATCGGTGTGGCGGCGATCCCGATCTCGGCCTTCTACGACCGCCCGCGCGAATCCGGCATCGTGCGCTTCTGCTTCGCGAAAAAGGATCAGACGCTGAAGACCGCACTCGAACGGCTGTCCCGGCTCTGAGGATCCAACCGACCCGGAAAGCCCGGCTTTTGAAAATAAAAACGGCATCGGCGTGACGCACGCCGATGCCGTTTTGTTATCCGTCTATGCGTGCCCGGCACCGATCGGCCCGGGCTGACCATCGGGACTGCAGCTTCAGCCGGGACGTCCGCGCTGGCTCAGCAATACCGCGTTTTCCTTGCGGTCGGCATTCACGCGCTGCATGGTCGGACGCTCGCCCATCATCTTCGTGTACTCCTTCACCGGGTAATCGGCCAGCATGTCTTCGCCATAGATGGCCTTGGTCGCCATGCTGGCCAGCGGCAGGTTGACCACGGCCGAGCAATCGGCCAGCGTGAATTCGCTGCCGCCGATATAGGGACCGAACTTCGCCACTTTGCCGAACGCGGCGACATTGCGCTTCAACACCTTGTGCACACGCTCCTTGGTCTCGTCAGTGACTTTCCCTCCGAAAAACGCCTCGCTGTAGAGATCGCGCGCGACCAGTTCGATGTGCAGGTCGATGAACTGCATCAGCTCGCGCAGTTTCGCTGCCGCCAGCGGATCCTTGGGCAGCAGCGGGTTCTGCGGATAGGCATTCTCCAGATAATCGACGATCACCTGCGATTCGCACAGCGTATGGCTGCCGAAATCCAGATAAGGGATTTTGCCCAGCGGGGACTTGGCCAGCAGCTCGGGCGTCTTGTCGACCCAGACCAGTTTTTCTTCGAACGGGATCTCTTTTTCGAGCAGAACGAGCTTGACCTTGTTGTAGTAATTGCTGGCTGCGAAGCCGCACAAAGTGATCATGGTGTCTCCGGTATCTCGGTTATCTGGGCTGTGTCGGCAGTTTTAACGGCGCGAAGGCCGGGTTTGTCCACCCTTGCGGGCGGGTGCAAACTGGCGCTGCGCAGTCTATCATTGCCGGCAACAACAATCCCGGCGCACTGGCGCCCTGTCCTGGTGCCTTTGATCGCGCGTTACTTCGCTGCCGCTGAAGCCATCCTGTCGCTGAACCGTCCCTTTGCCTTCCTATCCCCTGACCTCATTCTGCCCCTGCCATGGCTGCTGAACTGCTCGCTTCAAGGCGCGACGCCACCCTGATCCTGACCCTGTCCAATCCCGGCGCCAAGAATGCGCTGCATCCGGACATGTATGCAGCCGGCGTCGAAGCGCTGGAGACTGCCGAGCGTGACCCGGACCTGCGTGCGGTCGTGCTGACCGGCGCGGGTGATGTGTTCTGCGCCGGCGGTAACCTGCACCGGCTGCTGGAAAACCGTGCAAAGGAGCGCACGGTGCAGGCGGAATCGATCGACCAGCTGCATGGCTGGATTGCCGCGATACGCGATTGCAGCAAGCCCGTGATCGCCGCCGTCGAAGGTCCGGCTGCCGGTGCCGGCTTTTCGCTGGCGCTGGCGTGTGACCTGATCGTCGCCGCGCAGTCCGCCAAATTCGTGATGGCCTATGTGAAGGTCGGACTGACGTCCGATGGCGGTGGTTCATGGTTCCTGTCGCAGGCGCTGCCGCGCCAGCTGGCGACCGAGATTCTGATCGAAGGCAAGGCAGTCGGCGCTGCTCGCCTGCACGACGCGGGCGTGGTGAACCGCGTCGCAGCGGATGGCGGCGCACTGGAGATGGCACTGGCCTGGGGCGATGAACTGGCGAAGCTGTCGCCGCATGCGATGGCCAATATCAAGGGCCTGCTGCGCGATGCGCCGTCGCACACGCTGCCCCAGCATTTCGAGGCCGAGAAACGCAGCTTCGTCGACAGCCTGCACCACCGCGACGGCCTCGAAGGCATCACCGCCTTCCTCGACAAACGCGCACCGCAGTACAAATGAACACGCCAGTACCCATGCACACGCGTCCCCGACGACTTTCCTTGAGCGCACAACCATGAGTTTCAATCCCCGCCGCCGTGTATTCCTGATGCGGCATGGCAGCGTCACTTACTTCGACAGCGCCGGCAAACCGGTACTGCCGGAGCTGGTGCCCTTGAATGAACAAGGACGCGAGCAGGCCACGGCCGCCGGCCGTACCTATGCCGCCGCTGGCATCCGCTTCGACCGCGTGATCGTGTCCGGACTGCCGCGCACCGTCGAGACCGCGCAGCGCGTGCTGGCCGAGACCGGCCAGCACACCGAGATCGAGGCATGGCCGGGACTGGTCGAGATCCGCGGTGGCAAGCTGGCCGATATTCCGGATGCGCAGCTGAAGGATGCCTTCACCGGTGCGTTCGAAGGCATCGCGCCCGAAGACAAGCGCTTCCTCGGTGGCGAGAGCGTCGGCGAGTTGCTGGACCGCGTGCACCCCGAGATCGACAAGCTGCGTGGTGCCAGCGACTGGGATACCGTGCTGATGGTGCTGCACGGCGGCGTGAATCGCGCGATCCTGTCGTATGCCCTCACCGGCCAGCGCATCTTCCTCGGCAACCTCGCGCAGACCGGGGGCTGCATCAATGCACTCGATGTCGGCGAAGCGCCGAACGACTGGGTGGTGCGGCTGATGAATTACTCGCCACCGTCAGCGTTGCAGCATGAATCGCGCGGCACAACGATGGAAGCGCTGTTCCACCAGTACCGAAAATCACGCGGACTTTAGTCTTTAGCAGACACCAGCCACAAGCAAACCCACTACCGCGCGCCGCCACCCGCGGCTGCGGCCAACACAGCAGGAGCAAGACAAATGCAAGACGATTCCTCGGGGACCAAACCCGTCGCCGACAACATGAAGATCGACCTTGGCGCGCTCGCCGCCTACCTGCGCGAGCATGTGGCGGGCTTTGGCGGAGCCAGCGCCAGCGACCTGCAGATCGAACAGTTCAAGGGCGGCCAGTCCAACCCGACTTTCAAGCTGACGGCCGGCGACCAGCGCTATGTGGTGCGCACCAAGCCGGCACCGGCGGCGAAATTGCTGAAATCCGCCCATGCCATTGAACGCGAATTCCGCGTGATGGACGCGCTGTCGAAGGCCGGTTTCCCGGCCGCTCGCCAATACGCGCTGTGCGAGGATGAATCCGTGATCGGCCGGGCTTTCTACGTGATGGAATTCATCGAGGGCCGCGTGTTCTGGGATCAGTCCCTGCCCGGCATGGCACCGGCCGAGCGCGGCGCCATCTATGACGAGATGAACCGTGTGATCTCGATGCTGCACACGCTGGATTACCAGGCCATCGGCCTCGGTGATTACGGCAAGCCCGGCAATTACTTCGCGCGCCAGATCGACCGCTGGAGCAAGCAGTACAAGGCAGCCGAGACCGAGCACATCCCGGCGATGGAGCACCTGATCGAATGGCTGCCGCAGCACATCCCGGCCGGCGAGCTGACATCGATCGTGCATGGCGACTTCAGGATGGACAACATGATCTTCCATCCGACCGAGCCGAAAATCCTCGCCGTGCTTGATTGGGAGCTGTCAACGCTGGGCCATCCGCTGGCCGACTTCTCGTACCACTGCATGAGCTGGCACATCACGCCGGGCCTGTTCCGCGGTATCGGCGGCATGGACCTGCAGGCGCTGGGCATCCCGTCCGAAGATGACTACATCGCGACGTATTCGGCGCGCACCGGCATCCAGGTCAACAAAGAGGATTTCCGTTTCTACCTCGCGTACAACATGTTCCGCATGGCCGGTATCCTGCAAGGCATCATGAAGCGCTATCAGGATGGCACGGCGGCCAGCGAGCAGGCCCTGCGCAACGGGCAGGCAGCACGACCGATGGCCGAGATGGGCTGGGCTTACGCGTCCGGCGAGAAGGCTTGATGACCCAGGATTTCGTTCGATAACCACAAGCACGACCAAGGAGACCCCTGATGGATTTTGCGTATTCGGCGCGCTGCGAAGCACTGCGCGAAAAACTGCTGAAGTTCATGGATGACTACATCTACCCGAACGAGCGTGCGTACAAGGACGAAGTCGACCGTAATGGCAGAGAAGGCGGCAATCGCTGGCTGCCGACGAAGATCATCGAAGAGTTGAAGCCGATCGCGCGCCAGCAGGGTCTGTGGAACCTGTTCCTGCCGCAATCCGAGCGCGCGCCCGAAGGTCTGTCCAACCTGGACTACGCACCGCTGTGCGAGATCATGGGCCGCATTCCATGGGCACCGGAAGTGTTCAACTGCTCCGCGCCGGACACCGGCAACATGGAGACCATCGAACGTTACGGCAGCGAAGAACACAAGCACACCTGGCTGGAGCCGCTGCTGCGCGGCGAGATCCGCTCCGCATTTGCGATGACGGAGCCGGAGGTTGCGTCATCGGATGCCACCAACATCAGCACCCGCATCCAGCGCGTCGGCAATGAATACGTGATCAACGGCCGCAAGTGGTGGACCTCGGGCGCCGGCGATCCGCGCTGCAAGATCTACATCGTGATGGGCAAGACCGATCCGGAAGCGCCGCGTCATGCGCAACAGTCGATGATCCTGGTACCGGCCGACACGCCGGGCCTGACCGTCGTGCGTCCGCTGTCCGTGTTCGGCTATGACGATGCGCCGCATGGCCATTGCGAAGTCATCTTCGACAATGTGCGCGTGCCGGCATCCAACATGCTGCTGGGCGAAGGACGTGGTTTCGAGATCGCACAGGGCCGCCTCGGCCCGGGCCGTATCCACCACTGCATGCGTGCAATCGGCACTGCCGAGCGTGCACTGGAGCTGATGTGCCGTCGCATCGATTCGCGTGTGGCCTTTGGTCGCAAGATTTCGGAGCAAGGTGTCTGGCGCGAACGCATCGCGGAATCCCGCATCATGATCGACAGTGCGCGGCTGCTGGTGCTGAAGGCGGCCTACATGATGGACACCGTCGGCAACAAGGTTGCGAAGAGCGAGATCGCGATGATCAAGGTGCTGGCGCCGGTGATGGCTCAGCAAGTGATCGACTGGGCGATACAGGCGCACGGCGGCGGCGGTGTGTCGGATGACTTCCCGCTGGCGCAGCTGTGGGCACACAACCGAACGCTGCGACTGGCCGACGGTCCGGATGAAGTGCACCGCAATGCGATCGCCAAGCTCGAACTGGCAAAATACGTTAGCCTTGGCGGCGAGTCGCTGGATCTGCCGGTGACACGCTCCTGATCCTGTGCTGCCCGCCCGTCACGGCAGCATGCCGAACGTGTAACAGGACACTGGCGCAGGCCGTGTTGTCCGATGGCGCCGGCGATGCCGGCGCTTTTTATTTTGAGAAGAACAATGATCGATCTGTATTCGATGGCCACGCCGAATGGCCACAAGGTTCACATCATGCTCGAGGAATGCGGGCTGCCGTATCGCGTGCATCACATCGATATCGGCCAGGGCGACCAGTTCGCACCGGACTTCCTCGCGATCTCGCCGAACAACAAGATTCCTGCCATTGTTGACGCCCACGGGCCGGATGGCCAACCGATGTCCCTGTTCGAATCAGGCGCGATCCTGGTCTACCTCGCCAGCAAGGTGAACAAGTTCCTGGGCCAGACTGACCGCGACAAGTTCACCGTGCTGCAATGGCTGATGTTCCAGATGGGTGGCCTCGGCCCCATGCTCGGTCAGGCGCACCACTTCCGCATCTATGCGCCGGAGAAGATCGATTACGCGGTCAACCGCTATACCAATGAAGCGAAGCGCCTGTACAGCGTGCTGGACAAGCAGCTGGCGACGCATCGCTTCCTCGCCGGTGACGAATACACGATCGCCGACATCGCCAGCTTCCCGTGGACCCGTTCGTGGAAAAACCAGGGCATCGACTGGGCCGACTATCCGAACGCCAAGCGCTGGCATGACGAGATCGCCGAGCGTCCGGCCGTGCAGCGTGGCGTGCAGGTGCTGGCCGACCTGCGCAAGCCGCTGCTGGATGAGAAATCGAAGGAAATGCTGTTCGGCGCGACGCAGTACCAGAAGCATTAAGCGTCACCGGCTTGGCGCCTACGGTTGACGCCAGACACAACACAGGCAGCAAGGATGACGTTCCTGCTGCCTGTTTTTGTCAGTAGTAACGTCGCAGCACCGATTCCGCCACGCATACCGGCTTGTCGCCGCCCTCCTGCTCGACCGTCATCTTCCAGGTGCTCTGTACACAATCAGGATGGCGCTCGACGGCCAGCAGCGTGAAGCGGCCACGGACGCGACCGCCGACTTTCATCGGTGACGGGAAGCGCACTTTGTTGAGCCCGTAGTTGATGCTCATATTGCCAAATGGCAGTTCCACCTGTTCCTCGAAGAAGCGCGGCAACAGCGACAGCGTCAGAAAGCCGTGCGCGACGGTGCCGCCGAACGGTGATTCCTTTTTCGCGCGCTCGACATCGACATGGATCCATTGCGGATCATCCGTCGCATCGGCGAACAGGTTGACACGTTGCTGGTCGATATCGACCCAGGACGATACCGACACTTCCTTGCCGACCTCGGCTTCGAGTTCGTCGGCGCTGTGAAACTTCCTCATGCTTGCATCCTTGTCGTTCGTGTGTCGTTCGTGTGTCGTTCGTGTGTCGTTCGAGCTTGGTTCGCGTCTGGTTCGCTTCCGGTTCACTTCCGGTTCACTTCCGGTTCGCGTGTCGCTCATGTATCGTCAGCGCGTATTTCAGGCATAGTTCAGGCGTAGTTCAGGTCCGTTACCGGCAGCTCAGGCCGGCGCAAAACCCGGCAGCGATGCAAAGCGCAGCAGGTGATGGTCGGTGTCCCCCAGCATCAGTTCAATGCCGGCCAGTCGCTTGAACAAATGCGCAGCCGGCAGTTCATTGGTGACGCCCATGCCGCCATGCAGCTGTACCGCCTGCTGGCCAATATGCTTCATCGCTTCGCCGATGCGAGCCTTTGCGGCCGAGGCCACGCGACGGCGCTCGTCGGCGTCGTCGGAGGCATCCTTGACCGCCACCAGCATCGCCATGGAACGTGCCTGTTCGAGCTGTATGAACATGTCGGCCATCCGGTGCTGCAAGGCCTGGAATTTGCCGATCGGGACGCCGAACTGCTGGCGCGTCTTCAGGTAATCGAGCGTGGACTCGCACAGCGCTTCCATTACGCCCAGCGCTTCGGCCGACAGCAGCGCGATGCCATGATCGGCAGTCGCTTCCAGCAACGGCCAGCCCTCACCCTCGTTGCCGAGCAATGCGGACGACGGCACGCGTACCTGATCGAAGCTGACCGTCGCAATGCGCATGCCGTCATTGCTGCGCATGTCGCGCACCGAGAGGCCGGGCATATCGGCCGGCAGCACGAACAGCGAGATGCCTTGGGTATCGCGCGCCGTACCTGATGTGCGTGCCGATACGATCAGCTGTCCGGCTTGCGCGCCGTGCAGCACGCCGGCCTTGCTGCCATTGATGACGTACTGCTGGCCGTCCTTGCGCGCCGTGGTCGTGATGTTGAACAGCTCATGTCGCGACTGGCGCTCGCCGAATGCACAGGCCATCACCAGCTCGCCGCCAGCGACCTGCGACAGCAGTTCGCCATGGCTACCGGCCAGTGTCAGGCAATGCGTCGCCATCGCGGTGGCCAGGATCGGCTCGACCACCAATGCGCGACCGAGTGCCTGCATCACCACCATCTGGTCGACCGCCGTGCCGTCGAAGCCATCATGCACGGCGGGTACTGGCAGCGCCAGTACGCCCAGCTCGGCCAGCGCCTGCCAGGCATCGTCGGAAATACCTTGTGCCGAAGCGATGATGACCTTGCGCTTTTCGAAGCCGTAGTCCTTGTCGGCCCAGCGCCGTATTGCATCGGCCAGTTGCTGCTGTTCGGGGTTGAGTTCGAAGTCCATGTTGTCCCCTCACAGCCCCAGAATCATCTGGGTGATGATGTTTTTCTGGATCTCGTTCGATCCACCATAGATCGAGGTCTTGCGGTAATTGAAGTAATACGGCATCAGCGGTGCGGCGGCGTCATCGTCGCCGGCGCTGTGCACATGCTCGCCCTCCAGATAAGCCGGGTCAAACGCGAGCGCGGCCGGGCCGGCAGCCTCGACCATCAGCTCGGTCAGTCGCTGCTGGATCTCGGTACCCTTGACCTTCAGCATCGACGCCTCGGGGCCGGGTGCCTTGCGTTTCGCTTCCTGCGAGATCACGCGCAGCACCGTCACTTCCAGCGCCATCAGATCGATCTCGACGGCTGCCAGTTTTGCGGCATACAGCGCATCGTCGATCAGGGGCTTGCCCGCCTTCTGCACGCGCATTGCGAGGCGCTTCACAAACGCCAGCTCGCGCTTGGAACGACCGACCGCGGCGATGCCGGTGCGCTCATGACCGAGCAGGTACTTTGCATAAGTCCAGCCCTTGTTCTCTTCGCCGACCAGGTTGGCGACGGGCACGCGCACGTTGTCGAAGAACACCTCGTTGACTTCGTGGTCTTCATCGAGCGTGATGATGGGGCGCACCGTGATACCGGGCGTCTTCATGTCGATCAGCAGGAAAGAGATGCCCTCCTGCTTGCGCGCATCGGGATCGGTGCGCACCAGGCAAAACATCATGTCCGCGTACTGGCCGAGCGTGGTCCAGGTCTTCTGGCCGTTGACAACGTAATGATCGCCATCGCGGACGGCGCGTGTTTTCAGCGATGCCAGATCGGAGCCGGAGCCGGGCTCGGAATAACCCTGGCACCACCAGTCCTCACAGGACAGGATGCGCGGCAGGTAGTGACGCTTCTGCACGTCATTGCCGAACGCGATGATGACCGGCGCCACCATGTTCACGCCGAACGGCAGGATCGGCGGCGTGCCGGCACGCGCACATTCCTCCTCCCAGATGTGCTGCTGTACCTTGGTCCAGCCGGTACCGCCATGCTCGACCGGCCAGTTCGGCGCGACCCAGCCCCGGCTGTGCACAATGCGGTGCCAGCGCACGTAATCGTCACGCTTCAAGCGCTTGTGGTTGAGTACCTTGTGCTGCAACTCTGGCGGCAGATTGTCCTTCAGCCAGGCACGCACACTGTCGCGGAAGGCGAGATCTTCCGGCGCATAGTTCAAGTCCATGCTGTCTCCGACGGTCTGTTATTTTTAAGCACGACCGTTCGGATTCTACATGAAGGCTGACCCCGAAGTCAGCCGGGCGGTTCAGGCGCGCCCGTCAGTCAACATAGGAATGGAAGACATCCGGATGCTGGACCTGGCCGGACTGCGAGGTCTGGCTCATCGGAAGATTGCTGCAAGCTGCCAGCAAGGCGATGGCCAGTGTGGCCAACAAGCGTGCGAAAACTCTCATCTTTGTCCTCTCGCTCAAGTTCATGGTTGCTTATCTGCCGATGGCTTGCAGGCATTCTGTCTGCCGTCGGCAAGCCTGCGGTCTGAGCGTGTCCTGCTGCGTTAGTTTCAGCGCTTCGCTGATCACCGATGTGCGTGAAGCAGCATCGCAACTTCGGTCGACTATCGCATCGAACATCGATGATCAGACTAGCAGGATGCGGGTAGCTTTCCTAGATTTTGGCCGGTCAAAGAACAACTCGCCGTCGGGACTTGCGTTATCTCAGGCCGCTTCAAGGCTTGACGCGTGTCAAAGCCTGACTTGCTGCTGAGCGTCGACTGGCTGACTCGCTGCTTCGCGACGGAAGCGCTCGACATCCTCGGGCGGGAAAAGATGGGCGGCCATGTCCACCGGATGGTAGGCACGGCGATTCGCTTGCATCACGCGCTGGTATTCAGCGCCGATATCGACGACATGCTGAATATCCGCCTCGGTACGGGCAGTGCTCCTGGCCCGCATCGCGTTCACCAGGTGCATGCCCCAGCAAGTCGGGCAGCCCTTCAGCAGAAGGATGGATACGGCGAGCATGGTCCAGCCGATCATCGGCTTTGTGACCATGAGGGTGAATGACCATGACATCAATGCGATGCCGGCCACGCCACGCAGCAACATGACTGGCAGCGGGTTCTTTGACGCGACATCGCACGTAGTGGCTTGGAAAAATTTCATCACCGGTCTCCGTCATCGATGGATGCTGGCATTCAGGCGAGTTGGCTGCGCACCCATAGGGTGATGTCGGAGGCCGACATGGCGCCGCTGGTACGGGCGACTTCGACGCCATTGCGGAACAAGGCCATGGTGGGAATGCTGCGGATCCGGTGGCGCATGCTGATGGCGGGCGCAGCCTCGGTATCGACCTTCGCAAAGCGTACCTCGGGCATCTGGCCGGCAGCCGCTTCGAACTGCGGTGCCATCATGCGGCACGGGCCGCACCAGGCCGCCCAAAAATCGACCAGCACAGGCAGATCCGTGGCCTCGGTGTAGCGGACGAAGTTGTCATCCGTGAGCGCGATCGGCTGCGTCGGCATCAGCGCGGCACCGCATTTGCCGCATACCGGCGACTCATTCAGGCGCTCCTCCGGGACGCGGTTTTTTGCGCCGCAATCTGGGCAGGCAAGATGCATGGGGACCTCCGTCGGAAGGGACGCTACCGCCAAAAGACGGCGCGCCCGGGTTGCTGATGCTCACCATTATTTAACTGATTGCGCAAATAGTCAATAGCGCACATAATCTGTTGCGTAAACTGTTAATGGCTTGGGGTATCATCGTTCCGCCCCTGCCCTCCCTGATGCCCATGAAAAACCTCACGCCGGAAGCACTGCAACAAGTCGCTCTGTATTTCCAGACACTGGCAGAGCCGACCCGGCTGCAGATCGTGAATCTGCTCCGCAATGGCGAGCGCAATGTCGGCGAGATTGCCGAGGCTTGCGGCTGCTCGGCGGCCAACGTATCGCGCCATCTGGCGCACCTGATGCGGCAGGGCATGGTCGAAAGAGAAGCGCGTGGCACAACCGTGTATTACCGGATAGCAGACGACTCGGTCTATGCACTGTGCGATCTGGTCTGCAATAACATTGCACGCCAACTGGACAAGGCTGTCAGCGGGCGCAAGGCCTTTGCCGGCTTCGGCAAGAAGAACGCCGCCCGTCGCTGAGGACGGGCAGTCAGGGCGCTTCAGCCACCTGACGGTGGCGGAAACTGTCAGCTCGCCATTGCGCCAGCTCGCGCTCTTCCGGTGTCAGCTTCTTGCCGATGAAGTCCAGATTCTGTTTGGCAAGCGCATAGCCGCTGGCATCGCTGATCGCATACCACTCGTAAGCCTTCACATAATCCTGCGCGACGCCTTGCCCGTGCGCGTGCAGGAAGCCGAGGTTGAACTGGGCCTTGTCATGACCCTGCTCGGCCGCCTGCTGGTAGCAGTGCAAGGCACGCTCGAAATCCTGTGCCGTACCCAGGCCTTGTGCATGCATCTGACCAAGCTCGTACTGCGCATCGGCATGACCGAGCTCGGCGGCGCGTGTCAGCCATTCGACCGCCGATGCAAGGTGCGGCGCCCGGCGTGAAGCGGCCTTCGTCGTCGTGTCGGCACCAGCCTCGCCGGCGCGATACAGCATGCCTATGCGCACCATGGCCGGCAAATGATGCTGGCTTGCCGAAGCGAGGAACCAATGCACTGCACGCGCATGCTGGCTGGCCCCCGGCTGCTTCATCAGCAATTCGGCCAGATCATGCTGCGCGCCCGCATGGCCGCGCTCTGCGGCCTGCTGTAGCAGCCGCATCCCTTCTGCCAGGTCACGCGGCGCACCGCGTCCGGTCGCCTGCGCAACACCGACCAGCCATTGTGCGCCTGCGTGCCGCAGCGTGCTGCCGCGGCGCAGCCAGGCGACGGCCAACTCAGGGTCGGGATCAACACCCAGGCCATTCATCAGCAAATCGGCCATATCGACGATCGCCTCGTCATCCTGCTGCCTGCGCGCGCGCCGGAATGCATTCTCTGCGCGCTCGAAGTCCAGGGCCATCCGGTAGCCTTGCTTGATCTCGGCCTGGGTCAGGTCGCCGGCCACCATGGCCAGATGGCCGGGAGCGCGAGGCTCCTCGCGCGCCCCTGCCAGCTTGAACCACATCAGCGCGCGCAATTTGTCCTTCGGGCAGCCCTCGCCGCGCAGGTTCATCAAGCCCAACTGGAATTTGGCAGACGCCTTGCCGAGCAGCGCTGACACCGTGAACAGCCGGCGCGCGCGCAGAGTGCGCTCGGGATTGCCGTTACTTTCCAAGCGGCAATCCAGACCTTCGTCATACCAACGTTGCGCGTCAGCAAGAGAAAGCTGGTCCAGCAAAGTATCGACGGCGCTCATCCGAGTGTGTATCGGCGGAAACTGGTTAACAGACAATCAACAGTATATCGCCGTCGCTGAAAGACGACCGGGCACTTGGCGCGTCACCGTGGTGGTGCACCTGCCAATGACGCGGGTGGTGCAGGCACCGAGCCAAGCGCTGGTCATGCTCCCTGCTTGTGTGCAAACAAGCCTGTGCGGACATCGGTTTCAGCATTTCTCGCTGGCACATCGATTGCATAGCGAGCTTGGCGCCAAGGGTGGCGCACCAGCGCATCGCGCCTGCTTGTCCAACGACGGAGTCCGGATTGAAATTCACAGCCACTTCGGTGCGATGACGCTCGCACTCACCCCATTCAACTCACCATCTCACTCATCTCACTCATCTCACTCATCTCACTCATCTCACTCATCTCACTCATCTCACTCATCTCACTCATCTCACTCGCTTCGCGCACTTCACGCACTTCACTCGCCTCAATCGCTCTCAGCTTCACCTGGAATATGCGCGCTTCCGCGAGGGCGACCCGTACCACGGTGCACGCAAGCGCGATACCGACAAACTGTGGCTGACGGGGATGTACAGCTTCTGATATCGGCAACTTTCTGCTGCGTGCCGGCTGCCGGCTCCCCGATTTGCCTGGCCCGACCACCAATTCACGTCGCCATAGCGCGGCAAGCACCTGATTTGACTGATACTTAAGTATAATCAGGCGCATGTCGAACCCGGTACGCGCCCAGGACAGGGAGCACTTCTCCATCGTCCGGGAATCCCTCGCCCGCGATGGCCTGCACGTGGCCATGGTCGCGCACGACCGTGAAAGGCTGCACGACTATGCGCTAGCGCTTGCACGCACGCTTGCCGCAGAGTCAGGCGTGCGGGTCGAGGCCTACCATCCGGATCGGGTTGAAGCGCTGGTGGTCGATTTGATGCTGCATCGTTTCGATGCAGCCTTGTCCGACATCTCCCGACCTGCCGCCGGTCACGGTACCGGCTGGCCGGCGGTCGGTGCGCGGCCGGGCTGCGTGCTGTTCGTCGCCCATGCGGAATCGATGCCACGCGGCGAGTTTCGTCAACTGCTGCGCGTTGCCGCCGGCACCCGCAGGAATGGTTTGCGACTGGTCGCGCTGTTCGACGCATCACGCGCCGGCTGCGATGAACGTATCGCCGACATGGGCACGCAGGTCGCGCGTTGGGACTTGGACGCCGACGACGATCATCACGCTGACCGCGATCATCTCCACCCGGTTCACGGCGCGGCGACGCTGACACGACTGCCACGGTTCGCACGCCAAGGGCATGGCCGGCACGGCCCGCACATCGCCGCGAATGGCCGTCGCTGGCTGGTGGCCGCCGGTATCGCAGCGGTGGCCGCGCTGCTGCCCGCACTGGCGCCCACGCTGCTGCCGCATGCCGACCTGGATGGCTTGCCGGGCCCGTGGACGGCGGCTGCCAACGGGACGATGACCTACGCGGTGCAGGACAAGCTGATCGGCACTGCAGCCAAGGCGGCACCTAACGCAGCGGCTGAGCCCGTAGCCAAGCTGGCGGCTGACATGGCAAGCGACGTCGCGATTAACGTGGAAACCGACGTGCCGGCCGTACCGGCGCCTGCCCCCGGGACCTTGCCCCCATCGGTTCAGGAGGCAAGCCGATGAGCTTCGATGCGGGCGCCATCCTGCTGTTTCTGCTCGCCAGCAGCGGACTGGCTGCGCTCGAGCTGGCGCGCAAGCCTGCGGGTGATGGCAGCGCGACGCTGCGTTTTGGCTGGATCGCAGTGCTGGCCGGACTTGGCCATCCGCTGGCCTGGTGGGTGGACCATGCATCGACTTTGCACGGCGACCTGACGCCCTTCCTTGCGTTTGATCTGGTGGCCGCCGCCGCGATTGCAGCGGCCGTCGCCAATCGCGCACCCGGCGGCAAGACCTTCCTGCCGCTGCTGGCCGCAGCCGCGATCGCGCTGGCCATCGGCGTGCAAACTCTGCCCGTGCGCGGTGCGGGCATCAGCGGCCCCTTGATGGCGGCCGTGCTGCTGTGCGCCGTATTCATCGGCGCAGCTGCCGAATGCGCGCGCCATGGACGCCTTGATCGCGCAGTACGACGGCCCGCAACACAGCTGGCGCTGCTGTGCGCGGCCGCTGCCGTGGTGCAGCTGGTGGTGACGCTGCTGTTTGCGTCGGCGATGGCGGCGACCGGCATCGCGCTACCGCATGTCAGCCAGTTGCTGGCCGGCGCCGGCCTCGCATGGCTGGTGCTGAAGCTGATGTTGAACGGCGCGCTGCTGGCACTGTTTGCCGCACGTCGCACCGAGATCATGGACCGTCTGTCACACCGTCTGGTCGAACAGGCGAACACACTGACACAGGATTTGCGCGTGGTGACCCAGGCGTTCTACCAGTTGCCCGGCAAAGCGATGGTGACAGACGCTGCCGGCCGCATCCTGTTCGCGAACGCCGACGCACGGCGGCGGCTGGCTTACCCCGACACCCATGGCTGCACGCTGGAAGATCTGTTCATCGCAGTGCAACCGACGGGCCATCAGCAAGTGCGCGCATTGTTCGAGCGGCCCGACCATCAGGCCGAGCTGCTGCAGATACGCATGACCAGCGTCGAGTGCGGTGGCCAGTCCTATCACCTGATGCAGCTCGAACCCCTGCCCTTCGACTATGAGCTGCTGCGCAGCCTGCTGGTTGACTCGCGCGACGATGCACCGCATGAAGCCAGCGGCCTGCTTGACCATCATTTCGCGATCGCGGCCATGGCCGATGGCTGGTTCCGGTTGCTTGACCCGATCGATCGCTATGCCGCGTCCGGCCTGTTCTGGGACAAGCTGCGGATGCTGTCGAACAGCGACAGCGAGATCAGCCATCTTGAAAACGGCATCAGTACCGGCGGCACGGCGCGCGGCTGGCTGAAGATGCGCAATGGCGAAGGCCTGTCGGTCACGCTGCACAAACTGCAAGCGCCGGACCACCGCTTGTTCTATCGGGTCGAAATGCAGCTGGTTGATATGGCGCTGCAGGCGCACGCAGGCGCGCCATGTGCAGATGCAACGGAGGTAGGCCGATGAATGCCCGGCGCAGCAGCATGGATGAACGCATCGGTGGTGGCAACGCTGGCAGCGCTGGCGTCCATGGCCACAATGGGCTCGACGGCCACGATGACCGCGATAGCCGCGATAGCCACGATGGCGACAGTCGTGGCGCCGGCGTCGAACGCGGTGGCCACCGGCACGCCGGCAGCGGCAACGCGTCGGCCACCGTGCTGGCCAAGGATATTGAACGCGCGCGCCGCGAGCACAAGCTGTCGACCACCGTGCTGGCAATGCTGGCCGGCCTGACGGATGCCCAGGTACAGGCGATCGAGGAAGGCAGCGCCTCGGCCTTTGTGAATGATGCCCACCGCATCGATTGTGCGCAGCGCATCGCCGTGGCAATGGGCTTTGCGCCCGATCGTTTCCTGCAACGGGACGCGCCGCCGGTCCAGCCGCGACGCATCATCAAGCCGGCGTCATTACGCGGCATGCCGCGTGAGCACTGGGAACATTTGCCGGTTGCGTCGCTCGATGTGCTGGCGACATTGCGCGCCACCGAGCTGCCGCTGCCGACCGTCGAGCAACGCCGTGGCTCACCGATGGTCGTCGCATTGCTGGTGGCACTGGTGCTGGCCGGGCTGATGCTGGCGCTGGCGACCTTGCATTGAGCGGCGCACCCCGTCATCACCGGGCGCGACTCCGTTACAATCATCGCCGATGACCACCCTGCCTTCCCTGCTGATCATTGATGATCACCCGATGATCCGTGCCGCGCTGGCCGAAGCGCTGCGCGCACGTTTTCCGAAACTGCGACTGGAAACCTCGGGCGATGCCGAGAGCGGCCTTGCACTGCTGAAAGCCGAACTGAAAAAGAAAAAAGACCAGCCCTGGTGGGTACTGGTCGATCTGGGCTTGCCCGGCATGGGTGGCCTCGAGGCGATACGACGCCTGCAGGCACTGGGGCCATCGGTACGTGCAATCACGGTCTCGGGCAATGATGACGAGCTGCAGGTCGGCGCCTGCTTTGGCGCCGGCGCATCAGCCTTCATCAGCAAGGCCGCGCCGATTGACGACACGGTGACCATCGTTGCACAGGCGATCGATGGCACGCTGCTGAAGGGCACCTGGTTGTCGGCCCGCGGGTTGGCTGACAGTTCATCGTTGAATCGTATTGCGCTCACCGAGCGCCAACTGCAGGTGCTGTCGATGATTTGCGAGGGCAAGAGCAATCGCGAGATCGCCGACGTACTGGGCATTTCGGAAATCACCGCCAAGTCGCATGTGGGCGGCATCTTCCGCGAACTGCATGTCGCCAGCCGCACGCAAGCGGTGCTGGTCGCACAAAAGCTGGGACTGTCAACCAACAATCACTGAGTGCAGCGCGGCGCGGCGGTATGCATGCGCCGCTGCCTTTGTCCGCGCTTGGCAGCAGGATGCGCATCTGGCGGCGGCACGCTCAAGTCAGCGCAGACAGCGAGCGATTGATCGCATCCTGCAGCGTGTCGGCACTGAAGGGCCGCTGTAACCACGTCACGCGCGAACCGGTCTGACGAGCGATATCCGACAGGGCCTCTTCATCGCTGCACAAAATCACTGGCAGCTCGGTATTGAATTCATCATTCAGTCGCGTGATTGCCTGCAGCGCCGGTTCGGACTGCAGCTGCGCATCGACCAGCAACAGACCCGGCACACGGCCCAGCTGCGCGAGCTGCTGTATCGCATCCTCGCTGGCGCCGGCCGCCAGCACCTGCACGCCCAGACCGGGTGCCAGTAACTGCAGCGCATGCACCACGTCCGGATCGCTGTCGATACAGACCATCAGCGTATGCTCCGGTGCCGCCACCATGACTTGCGTGAGCACCTGCTGCAAGATGCGTTCGTCACGTAGCGCGACGCGCTCGGCGTCGGACAACGGTGCCGACGACATCGGCAGATCAAGCGCAAACACCGAACCGATGCCGACATGGCTGTGCAAGCTGATACGTGCACCAATACGCGCAGCCAGTCGGCGTGCAATCGACAATCCCAGGCCCACGCCCTGGCTGGCCATGGCGGCTGCATCGCCGCGGGTGAATTCGTCGAAGATTTTCCTGCGCATTGCGCGCGAGATGCCGGCGCCGGTATCCACCACCGAGATGCGGCACAGCGAGCCGCGCGCGGCAATGCGCACACGCAGGCCGCCGCGACGGGTATAACGCATCGCATTGCTGATGAAATTGCGCAGGATGCGCTCCAGCAGTCGCGGGTCGGTCTGCAGAATGGCCTGCTCCATGCCGTCGGCACGCAGCTCCAGCCGCAGGCCGAGGTCATCGGCCATGCGACGATGTTGTTGCAGCACGCGCTCGCAGAACGGCACGGCGGGCACGCGTTCGATACCGATATCGAGCGCGCCGCTGTCCAGACGGCTGACATCAAGCATGCTGTCGAACACATCATTCATGAAAGCGACGCCCTGCTTCAGTCGCAGCAAACTCTCGGTACTGCGGGCGCGCTCGGCATCGTCCATGTGCGCATGTGCGAGGCTGGCTTCCATGCTGCCGAGGTACAGGTTGATCGCCTGCATCGGCTGCTTCAGGTCATGACTGAAAGCCGCGAGAAAGCGTGAACGCTCGGCTTCGATGTCGCGCAGCTCGGCACGCCGTTGCGCCAGTTCCTGCAGCAGCGCCTGGATACGGCGCTGCGATACCTGCGCGCGCCGCTGCCGGTACCACCCGCCGGCGATGAGCGCGAGGGCCAGCACCGCGACCAGCATGAGCAATGCAAGCAGTGCGAGCCCGCCCAGACTGGTGACCGATCCCGTGGTTGCCGTCGAACCCGTCGGTTCGCCGAGCATGCGCGATGCCGCCGCCGCCAGTGTGGCCAGGCCGTCGGTCAGCAAGCTCGTTGCAGCAGGTTCAGCCACACGCGGTCCTCCCGCAACCCGGAACTGCAGTCCGCGCGCGAAGAAAATTTGGCATCAGGATGTTTCTTTGCGGATACACCGTGTATTATACTTTAGTGTGATACCAGGGTGTAGCCAAAGGAGCAAGCCAGCCCATGCAGAAGCCACCGCAGCCACCGCACCAGCCCTTCGGTTCGCCCGGCGACCGTTGGTCAGGCGAGCCGACCGAGGGACATCCTCCGGAACGCGCGGCAGGCCATGCCGGCAATCCCTTTGGCCGTGCGTTTCACGGGCCCGCATCGACGCCGCCGAACCCGACGGCGATGCCGCGCGCCGGCACGCCCAGCAGTTCGCGCCTGGACATGGATGCCGACGACGAACTGCCCGGCCGCCTGCCACCGGGCTTTGGCGACCTCGCGCGCCGCGTCGCCGAAACCAACCTGCTGGTGGACCGCGCGATCTCATCGATCGCGTCGGAACAAGGCCATGCGCACTCTGCAGAAACGCTCGCCGAGCTGGGCGACAACCTGAACCTGCTGTTCTCCCAATTGTATGAAGGCGCAGCCGATGGCGGCGCCAGTCCCTGGCACAGCATTACCGATTCGCTGCGCGACCTGTCGGAAAAGATCGAGCGCCGCGAGCAGTTGCGTGCCGAGCTGCAGATGACGCAGCACTCGATCGACAAGGCCAAGACGCGGCTGATCGACCAGATCCAGGATGCCGCCCGGGTCGAGCAGGAAAGGCTGTCGCTGACCCGCATGCGCAGCCGCCTGGCCGCCGTGATGGCCGACAAGCTGCTGAACAAGCTGCGTTGAAAAAAGTTTCTTGCTGTACAGTTTTTCGCTTGCATTGATACTAAAGTATGATTAGTATTGCCGAGAAGAACTAAACTTGCGGACTTGTATTGACAGGTCTTGAGCAACCGAACAAGGTCACCGGAGGTAGCTAGCCATGGCAGAAAGCTTGCAGAAATGGGTGGGCCGCAATCGCCCGCCGCGCGTCCAGATCACCTATGACGTCGAGATTGGCGACGCCGTCGAGAAGCGCGAGCTGCCGCTGGTCGTCGGTGTGATGGCCGACCTGATGGGCAAGCCCGCGGTGGCGCCGCCCAAGATGAAGGACAGGCGTTTCGTCGAGATCGATCGCGACAACTTCGACGACATCATGGCCAAGATCGCGCCGCGTCTCGACATGAGCGTGCCGGACACGATGAAGGGTGACGGCAACCTGAAGGTCGAACTCAACTTCAAGCAATTCTCGGACTTCCATCCGGAAGCCATCGTGCAACAGGTGCCGCGCCTGCAAAAGCTGCTGCAGGCTCGCCTCGAATTGCGCGATCTGCTGGCCAAGCTGGATGGCAATGATGACCTCGATGGCCTGCTCGCGAATGTGGTGAAGAACACCGATGGCCTGAAGGAAATTCGCGCAGCCACCGGCGATGCCCCGGCAGCCGCAGCGGACAGCAAGAAGGCCGACGCGGACAAGAAAGACGACAAGAAGGCCGACGACGCTCCGGCCGCCGAATGACCCCCGAACGGACGTAACCACGATCCCGGACCCTGACTCTCACAGGTACTGACATGGCAGATACGAAATCCTCCGCTTCCGGCTCCGGCGCTGCAGGCTCCGGCAGCCTGCTCGACCAGATCGTCCTGAACGGCAAGATGGCCAACGAGCCTTCGCAGGAAACCTATGCGAAGAAGCTGATCGGCCAGTTCGCCGCACAGATCCTTGACGAGGACATGAAGTTTAGTCCGGACAAGGGCGTGGTCGCGATGATCAACGAGCGCATCGCCGAGATCGACGCGTTGCTGACCAATCAGGTCAACGCGATCATGCATCACCCGGAATTCCAGGCACTGGAAGGCTCCTGGCGCGGCTTGCACGAATTCGTGTTCGGCAGCGAGACCAGCACCCGACTGAAAATCCGTCTGATGAGCGTCAGCAAGAAAGAACTGCTGAACGACCTTGAGACCGCAGTCGACTATGACGTCAGCGTGCTGTTCAAGAAAGTGTACGAGGAAGAGTACGGCACCTTCGGCGGAAACCCGTATTCGGTGCTGATCGGCGACTATTACTTCGGCCGTCATCCGCAGGATGTGGCATTGCTCGAGCGCGTGTCCAAGGTGGCTGCGGCCGCGCATGCGCCGTTCATCGCCGCTGCAGCACCGGCGCTGTTCGACATGAAGAGCTTCACCGAACTCGGCGGCCCGCGCGACATGTCCAAGATCTTCGAAAGCGCCGAGCTGGTCAGCTGGAAATCCTTCCGCGAAGGCGAAGACTCGCGCTATGTCGCACTCACGCTGCCGCGCTACCTGGCCCGCCTGCCGTATGGCGCCAACACGGTGCCGGTCGAGCAGTTTGCATTCGAAGAAGATGTCGATGGCAAGGTGCACGACAAATACCTGTGGGCGAACTCGGCCTACCAGCTCGGCCTGCGCATCACCGATGCGTTCGCGAAGTATGGCTGGACCACCGCAATCCGTGGCGTCGAGGGCGGCGGCAAGGTCGAGGGCATGACCGCGCACACCTTCAAGACCGATGAAGGCGACGTCGCGCTGAAGTGCCCGACCGAGGTGCTGATCACGGACCGCCGCGAAAAGGAACTGAACGACCTCGGCTTCATCGCAGTCGTGAACTCGAAAGGCTCGAACTTTGCAGCCTTCTTCGGTGGCCAGACCGTGAACAAGCCCAAGCTGTACAACAAGGACAATGCGAACGCCAACGCCAACCTGTCGGCACGCCTGCCCTACATGCTGGCCGCCTCGCGCTTCGCGCACTACGTCAAAGTCATCGTGCGCGACAAGATCGGCAGCTTCCAGACCAAGGCCACGCTGCAGTCCTATCTGAACAACTGGATTGCCGATTACGTCTGCCTCGACAATTCGGCGCCGCAGGAAACCAAGGCCAAGCTGCCACTGGCCAGCGCACGCGTCGATGTCAGCGAAGTGCCGGGCAAGCCGGGGGCGTATACCGCTGTCGTGTTCGTGCGCCCGCACTTCCAGATGGAAGAGCTGACCGCATCGATCCGCATGGTGGCCGAGCTACCGGCGCCGGCGGCCTGATGCCCATCTTGCTGACGCCATTGACCACCGAATACTGCTCGGAGTAACTCATGCTGAAACTCAACCTGCCTGGCATTGCGCGCAACAACTCCTACAACGATGAATTGTCAGGGGTTCCGAACGCGGGCGACATTTACACGCTGACGATCGAGACGGTCAAGGGTGAAAACCTGATCGCGGGTCCGGATGAAGAATCGATGAGCATTTCCACCTGGGAGTTCGCAGTCGATCTGCCGGTGGACATGAATGCGGCGAATTCGAAACGTACCACCGGTCGTGCACGGTTCCAGGAAATGAGCTTCACCAAGCCGATCGACAAGGCGACGCCGGCGCTGTATGCAAGCTGCGCCGCAGGCACCAGCCTCGGCGAGGCAACCCTGACCGTCGGTCGCGTCTCTGATGGTGAGTATGTCGAAGTGATGAAGATCAGTCTCGACGAACCGATCATTTCGCAAATGTCGACCGGCGGCTATGGCGACGGCAAAGTGCCGATGGACAGCTTCACGATCAATTTCACCTCGGTTGCCATCGAGTACACCGCCCAGAATATCGATGTCAGCGCCGGCGGCAAGACCAGCTTCGCCTGGGATCTGACGAAGAACGTGGCAATCTGATTGCCCGGCGCGATACCTGGCTGGCCGTAAGGTGAACCGCGATGTCGCGCCTCATTCCCGGTGGGTCCCTCCCGCTTTTCGACAAGCTCGACCAGCGCGATGCCGACCTGATCGACGATGCTGATCGTGTGCTGTCGATTGATGGCGTCGAGGCTTCGGTAGTGCGCGACCTGCGGCGGCTGATGAACTCGCGTTCACCGGTGCCGCTGTCCGTCTTTGCCGATACACCGCTGACCGTACTCGACTACGGCATCCCGGACTACAGCGCACACAGCGCGCAAAATGAAGCCGACCGCCTGTTGCTGGCAACGGCGATTCGCCATGCGATCACCTGCTTCGAACCCCGGCTGACCGATGTGGACGTCACGCTGGCAGGCAGCGCCAGCGGCAAGCGTATTGCGCTGTTCCATATCCGTGGCAATCTGCGCATTGCGCACAACGTGCGGCGCATTAACTTCACGCTGGCCACCGGCGAATACCTGGCGGCAGACACAGCACCGGCCATGATCGCGGAGCCCGCCTGATGGATACCCGTGCCGCCGACAATGACATCCTCGATTACTACCTGCGCGAGCTGAGCTGGCTGCGCGAACAGGGCCGCGACTTCGCCCATCGCTACCCGAAGGTCGGCAGCCGCCTCGATTTGCATGGCGGTGAGTCGCAAGACCCGCATACCGAGCGCCTGATCGAAGCAGTTGCCTTTTTGTCGGCGCGCGTGCGGCGCGACATCGATGCCGACTTCCCGCGCGTGGCAACCACGCTGCTGGAAAATCTTTGCCCGTCACTACTGGCACCGGTGCCTTCAATGACCGTGATGCAGATGGCGCTCAATGATGCGCAAGGCAAGATCACGGCCGGCTTGCTGGTGCCGCGCCATACGCCGCTGGTCGCCAGTGCCGACAGCGGCGAAGAGGTCCGCTTCCGCAGCGCATGGGACACCACGCTGTGGCCGCTGGAAGTTGCCGACGCACAGCTGGATGATGACGGCCATATCGCGCTGCACATCGACACGCTGGGCGGTATCGACTTGTCCGAACTGTCCCTGGACAATCTGCGCCTGCATCTGAGCGGCGGCTGGGACACGGTCGCGACACTGTATGAATGCCTTGCCGCACGCTTGCGCAGCATTCGCGTCGAGCATGGCGGTGAACGCGGAACACGGACTGTGCGCGTTGCACGCTTGCCCGCCTCCGCATGCCGCCGCGTCGGATTCGACAGCGCCCATGCCGTGCTGCCGCAGGTGGCGGGTGCCCACGCAGCGTTCGGCATGCTGCAGGAATACTTTGCATTCCCGGCCAAATTTCACTTCTTCGACATCGGCGGGCTGCAGGCGCTGCAATTGTCCGGTTCGCGCTTCACGCTGCGCTTCGATGTCGGTGGCGTGTCGCGCAAGTTGCGCAAGCTGGGCCCTGCCAATGTGCGCCTCGGCTGTACCGTGGCCGTCAATCTGTTCCCGCGCACCTCGGAGCCGGTGCAGATCGATCACACGCAGCATGAGGTACTGCTGGTGGGCGACCGCGCGCGCGAAGCCTGGACCGAGATCCATACCATCGAGCAGGTCACCGCGTCCGACCCGGGTTCGGACCGTCCGCTGCCAATTCCGCAGTTTTCGTCGCTCGGCCACGCCAGCGAGCGCCATGAAGGCGTGTACTGGGCCGCACGCCGCGAGCGCAGCCTGCGGCGCGACATCGACGGCACCGACATGTTCCTGTCCTTCGTCGACCAGCGCAACATGCGCAGCGCACCGTCGTCGCCCATCGTCTATGCGCGCACCTTGTGCACCAATCGCGGCCTGGCCGAACAAGTGACCCCGCAGACCCGCATCCGTGGTGAAGGCATTTCGAATGGCCTCGAGATTCGCTGCCTGGTCGAGCCGTCGCGCCAGCGCACCCCACCGCTTGGCAGCGAGACGGTGTGGCGGCTGGCATCGCTGCTGACGCTGAACCATCATTCGCTGGTCAGCGGTGACACCGGCCGCGACCGGCTGCGCGAAATGCTGTCGCTGTTCGCGTCCGAGCAGCACCGTGACCTCGAACAGATACGCGGCATCAGCGGGCTCGCCGCACGCCCGGTCACGCGCCAGATCGGCCATGAAGCCTGGCGTGGTCACTGCCGCGGCACCGGACTGAAACTGGAAATGGATACCGACGCCTACGTCGGCTCGTCGGCGGTACTGTTCTCGGCCGTGCTTGCGCATTTCTTTGCGTTGTACACAACGGTGAATTCCTTCGTCGAGCTGGGCGTGTGGCGCGGCGACGAATGCCTGGTCCAATGGAAGCCGATGGCCGGCGCACAGGAGCTGGTGTAAATGGCCGCGCGCGACAAAGACACCGCACTGGTCGACCGACTGCTCGATCAGCCGCAGGGCTTTGACCTGTTCCAGGCCATCAGCCTGCTGGAGCGTGACGGCGTGGCCAGCGGCCGCGCGCCGATCGGTGAAGGCAGCGACGCGGGCGCGGAAGCGGTACGCCTGTCCAGCCATGTGTCTTTCGGTTTCGAAGCCAGCGAGGTGCGGCAGGTGACGCGCGATGCTGCCACCGGCGAAGCCTTCACGCTCAGTACGCCGGTGCTGTCACTGCTGGGCCAGACCGGTCCACTGCCGTCGGCGTTCACCGAGATGGTGATCGAACGCAATGCGGCGAAAGATTTTGCGACCGCCGATTTTCTCGACATCCTGCACCACCGCCTGCTGTCCCTGTTCTACCTCGGGCGCAAGCGGCGGCGTCCGGGTCTGGGCTGGTCGTCGCCCCAGGCATCGACCGTCGCGCGTGCGACCGACTACCTGTGCGGGCTGAACATGGCAGCGCGACCCAAGCACGCGCCCTGGTTGCGCCATGCCGGTTTGCTCGGCGGTGCGCCGCGCTCGATGGCGGCCTTGTGTGCACTGTTGACGGACCGCTACGCGATGCCTTTCCGTGGCGAGCAATTCGTCGGCGGCTGGCAGCGGCTGGAAGATGATGAACTGACCGCGCTCGGCCAAGCGCAGCGCGCGCCCGAGCTCGGTCGCAGCGCCTTCCTCGGTCGCCGCGTCTGGGATCAGGCGGCAGCCATCCGGCTGCAGGCCGATGGCCAGCCGATGGCGCGCGTGATGCAGCTGCTGCCCGGCGGCGAACTGCATGATGATTTCAAGGCTTCGGTGCGTGGCTTCATCCCGTCCGCGTTGCGGGTCGAGGTGTGGCTGACGCCGGCGGCCGGCACACTGACCGCAGGACGGCTGGACGCCGATGCGGCGCTGCGGCTGGGTTGGAATGCGTGGATGGGTGATGGCATGGACGCCAGCGGCAACAGCGGCGATGGTGACGCACGCACCGCGCGCGACCAGCCGCTGCCTGCACGGTTCTCTTTCGAGTGCACCGGCCATGAGCACTGAGCTGCGTACCC
>JACCDN011200891.1_pt1 | contig 48569 bp, 39 predicted proteins | sample 7441691 | NCBI WGS metagenome assembly JACCDN01 (sample SAMN15323439, study PRJNA562643) | freshwater metagenome | isolation source: river surface water | place: USA:Blue River Watershed | collected 2017-08-16 | reverse complement strand
TGTATAATAAAACCTTGCGTCGCTTCGCTCCGAGTGATCCACTTCGTTCGGAATCAGTGATCCAGATGCGTCGGAATTGCTGATCCACATCGCTCGGAATTAGTGATCCACTTCGTCGGAATACGCATCAAGTGCAGACTAATTCTGATGAAAATGCACCTGTATGGGTAACTGTCTGTTTTATTTTGATTACCACGGATAGCTCTACTGGAGCTTTGCTAAATCTAGAATTAACGCGTGGTGAACTTGCGATAACTAATGAGCAATACATACTACCTTTTCAATTATCGTCTAATCTAAACTGCCAAATTACATGTGATGATTCATATTGGCTTGAATTGTTTCAAGACGACTCTTTTAAAAAAGCATTAATGCTATTATATCCGAATCTTACTAAGGTGATTGTTTACCCGGCATTTTGGAAAGATTATTTATCAATGCTTTCTGGTGAAAGAAAAATTGCATTCATACAGTCTACGTCCCTACCTTTTTTATTGCCGCTCATATCGAACCCAGAGCCACCATCGGATATCATTGATTTTATAGATCGCTGCATGGCCCTGAAAATGACTGCGCCAGAGCTTGCCATGTTTATCGGAAGGTTTCAAAATACGCCTCTGCTAATATCGCTCACATCTCATAGCGCAGAACTTATTTCAGCTCTGTACCGTTTTAAGGATGTACCGATATTTTCCGCACTCATCAATGCACATTTCTATATCGAGTTTTTTCAGAATGAAACCAACCATACGATAATTAGAGAGTGTATCCTGAGCAATGATACTACCATAAATCGTTTTTTGACTCAGGCATCCGTTACAGTTCTTCCGATATTATTAGATGCTTTGCTTATAAATCATAGCGCTTTGTATAAACTTTTGTGTCTGTCGCAATATAACGCCGAACTGCGTCAAGCAATTGAGCAGCACGAGAAAACTGCCATACTCATAAGTCAATGCATAAATTTTACTGCTGTAACAATTTTATTCAATGAACGTCTCTCTGTATTAACACACGCTCATGTCCGTTGGGGGCATTTGCTCACTTCAAATAGTGAGATAACACAAGCTATCGCGCATTTCTCAAGCCCAGCTTACAGCGCGGAGCAGCGTGAGCAAGTTTTCCAACAAATCATGCTGGCTACGCCCTTTCATCAATACAGTGCTTCGCTTGACAGTACATTCAATCAGTTTACTGTAGATCAACAGAATCGCCTCTTACACACATTCACGGATGCTGAATATCTTAATTTTTTATCAAAGGCTCGAGGTTTACATCGCCTACATATTTCTCGTATGCAGGCATGTCAGATAAACGCTGAAACCGGGTTCGTATGCTTAGCCATTTGCTCTATAGATCCAGAAATGAGAGCTACCGCACTGGGGCATTTACCCGTACACGAACTCTATTATTTATGCCGACCCTTTTTTGAGTTTTCAAAACCAAAAATGTTCACTTTCTTACAGCAAACACCCGCACCCCTTTCGGTCAGTACTGGGTTGTTAAACTGCGTGGATAGGCCCTCACGGACTGCTTCGTGGCAACTTTGGAAAAAGATTTTTTCTGATACGTTATCGGCTCTAAGAGCGGCTAGTGAGCTAGGAAGGGTCGTTGCTGAAATATTGGTTGGCATGAAACGTCGCAGTAACTGGCGGACCAATCCAGCTATGCTAACGCAACCCAGCCAACTAGCTTATGCTTCACTGGAGCAGGTAATTGGAATCTGTGCAACGTTGCCGCGAGAACTCACTACGGTATTATTAGCTCAATGCTTACGTCCAGGACATGCACTACGTGCTGCACTATTAACCGACCCTGCAAATCGAATTTTATTTAGAGACCAAGTTGAGCCTTTATTGCTTGAAGAAAATGTAGCGCAGACCAACGATACAATGAGTCCTATTTTAGGGTTAGTGTAGTACATGACACTACGCTTACTATAAGAAAGCACTAAAATATTTCATGACATTCTATAGATATGTCCTATGTTATTGACTATTATTTTTAAGTTAGGACTTAATTACTATCAACATAAACAGGGAAGAAAAAAGCATGAATACTAAAACAAAAAGAACATTTATATTGCCCGCTATCTGCTCTATTGCTTTATACGTATTAGCTTCTCCAGTCATGGCGACTTGCTCTCATAATGAACAAAAAATCCAAGCTACCAAAGTAGAAAAAAAGAGTTGGGTAACCATGAACAATCAGTACTCAAATCCTAAGCAAGTTATTTTTTTTCATGATGACAAAGGTGGTTTAATTAAAGTCGAAGCTAAATATACAAATCCTCCACACCACTATGCCACTGATATTGCGGTAGTAATCGTTGAAGGAGATTTTCATATCACTGCAGATGGTAACACAACAAATTATTCAAAAGGGGATTATATAACCATTCCTGCCAATACTTGTTTTAATTCATTTTCGAATAAAGGCGCAATGCTTGTTTTACTTGGAGCAAAACCAGGAGAGAGTATAAAAAACGATAGTGAAACAGTCGATTAACTAATATTGCTGAAGCGCAGTCCTCTAAGACGGGATGGCACTGCGCTCAAGCTGCTAATGTCCTCTTTCAATTATATACCAAGTTGTGTCACATTCATTTTTACACCGTGAACCTCAAGGGCCAATCCAGCGATGACACCAGCAATACTCACCAATCCTAAGGCAGTAGATGTTGTCGCTGCTCCTACGCTGAGACTTCTGAAAATGACAGCTGGGAACACCTACATGCGACATAATGGCTTTGGACGTACAATAATGAACGACCAAATACTGCTATTGGAGGCGTTCCTCAAAGGCAAAAATTGGCACTAGTTGCCTAACCCTCTACTTTTAACCTCAGTTAAAAATGGGGGGGGGGATTACCGAACCATCCGCAAACGAAAGTATTGGGATTGTCATTAGGCGATCGTGCGTGTTTAGCCTTAGCGCACCGCAAACAGATCGCTGCGGTCACTGCAGATAAGATTTGGAAAGAAATAAACTTGCCTACTGAAATTATTTTGATTAGATCATTAGGCTGAAAAATACAATCGTAACCTCGTGTTCGCCATTTCTAGAGCTGCTAATCAGTCACGATAGTCTATACTTAATTTACATCCATCTTATATCACAATCCGCATGATTGTTAATTATTTCAAATTTATTGATGACCTAGATGTCACTCGTTATGCTTGTGTGGTCGATGGCCAACCATTTTATTGCTCTTCTGGGACCTCTTCTGGACTCAATGGCGCGTGGTTACCATTTAAAAAATTTGATGCAGAAATACCTGGTGTTACGGGACGAATTCATAAACTAGATATTGCATATAGTTCGGAGAGAGCAAATATTCGTGAGTATTTTCCTCCTGGTGTAGCGAATGCGTTAGAGCAATGGCGCGACCAAGATCCGAGAAACAATAATTGGGGACGCTTTGGAGATATGAAATGCCTTTTAATTTCTTGTATGTTATCCAATGAGGCTACTGTCCCAGATACTATTCGAAGAGCAGTTATCGATTATGTAGGTGAAAATAATTATAAAAACAGTTATTTATGGGCAAGACCTACGGTTTTTGATTGTGGTTATATGTTGAAAACTCGTAAAATGAATGATGAAACAATCGACGAATGTAATGCCAAACTCATCCAATTAGGTGCTGTTATTCCTGAAGATGTGCTGTTCGAGCAGGTCAATTTTGAGGAGTTGAACCAATCCCATATCAATGCGCCGTTATATCCTGAGGTTCATGAGTCTGCAGGGCTTTTGCAGCAATTCATCGATAAAATTCCAGGGTTGATAACCAGGGCGATGAGATTTTGCAGACGCTGTATTTGGGGTGAACCGCCTGCACCACAAGCAGCTAATAACGTAGATAATCCGCATCAGCAAACGGGAGGACCGAAATGATCTCTTTAGCGAAGGGTATATCCTGAAGCTTGTGGCGCAGGAGAAGAAGGTGTTTCACGTAAAACGATTACAGGCGGAAATTCTTCATGGCATTGTTGGTATTGAGTGTCTGATAAAAAAACTTTGCTTTGTAAATCGCGATCTTGAATGGCGCGATTGCCTGAAAGATCAAGAAAACGATAACCTGCCGCATGAAGTAATTGTGCTCCGGCAGAGGTGATTCTATTTACATTCAAGAGGGCTACTTTTAGTCCTGGATTTTTGGCTATGGCTGCGGCGCCAGCATCATTGATCTGGTTCGCATAGCCTTTAAAATAAAGAAGACTGGGGTGTTCTCCAATACTTGTGGGGCATACAAGCAAATTGTTTCCCATATCTAAATAGGTCAGTTTTGTATTGTGACTTAAACAACGGTTTAATCCATCATCCGTTATTTTATTAATGCGCGCGACCAAATGAGTCAGTTTAGAATGAGTCGCGAATTCAGCGATACCATCGTCAGTAATATGATTATCACTGATATCTAAGATCAACAAGTTTGGGCACTGAGCCAAAGCCTTGACTCCTAGATCCTCAAGATTGTTTGAACCCAAATCCAATGCTTCATATTGTGTTTGTTGTGATAATAGGGCCGCGGCTTCGTGATCCAATTTATTTTGCCGCGCAGTCAGGCGCTGGATCCCGGTATTTTTACAAAGCGAGGAGATACCAGCTTTGCCAAAATTATTAGCGCTTATATTGAGATCCGTTAAATTTGGCCAATCCGCGAGCTCTTTTAAACCTTCGTCAGTGAGTAAATTGCAGCTTAGATCCAATGACACCAAAGTTTGATTATTACTAGAACGGATTGCCCGACGCAATTTTTTAAGATCTTGGTCGGTCATGCCTGTATTACGTAAATTCAAATGAGTTAATGTGTCATCACCGCTGACAATACGTGCAATGGCTTCGTCTAAGCCCGAGCGGGTGGGGCGCATCCAGTGTAATAGGATTTCGTGCAGGGTTTGAGCCATAAGAATGCAAAACACTTATATAAAAGGGTATAATGATACATTGTAGCTAAAAAAAGAACAAAAATCCAGGGTTGTCATCGATACCCATCTTGATAATGGCCCAGAGTGAAGGCCTGTGTGCTGCAAACCAGGCTTGTAGTTTCATTATTTAATAAAAGATTTCAAGCTGACAGATGTCGTATCCAAGGTTTCTAATACTTGGGCATATAATTTTTCTAATAATACTGTGTGCCCAGCTTTGTAATAACGTTCTAGGTATTGGCAAGCGGTGGCGGCGCGTGTAAGACCAATACTTAGAAATCCCCCTTTTAATTTATGTGCAATGCGAGAAACCGTTTTCCAATTACCTGTGTCATGCGCTTGTTTCATCAGTAACAACTCTTCTGGAATGAGTGAAGTGATAGTGGTTTTAATCAGATCCATCAACAAAGTATTATTGTTGCCTAAAATCTTTCGTGCTTTATCCACGTCAAATATGAGTAATGGTTCAAGCGAGAATAATTCAGTTTCTGTATCGGGCAAATCTTCGCCAAGACCGCCGGATTTTTGAGGTTTGGGTGTCGCAGCAAATTCAGGGGGGCGGCTTGTATCAACAGCAGGGAGTTTGGTTCCTTCTCCTAAGAAAAATTTGGAGCAGAGTGTCTCTATTGTTTCTGCGTTCATCGGTTTGATGATGACTTCATTCATCCCCGAGTTGATGCAGTCGTTATGAGTGCTACCTCCTACATGTGCTGTTAGGCCAATAAGAGGAACCGCCGGTTTGCCACATTTCTTTTCATCGTCTCGCAGTTGTCGTGCGACTTCTAAACCAGATATGCCAGGCAACCCTACGTCGGAAATGATGAGGTCGAATTGCCGATTTTTTGCCATTTCTAAGCCAGACTCCCCGTCAGAAGCAGTAGTTACACTGCATTTCGCATTGCGTAGCAAGGTTTCGGCAATGGTGCGTGCGACATGATTGTCTTCGATGACTAATATCTGCGGTGCGTTGTCAGGTAAAGGCTCATCCGAAGATTGTGTGGAATCAGCGCTAGTTGATGGAGGGGAAGACGGAGATGCTTTTGGATGTCGCTTCGAAGATTCTTGCGGCACATTTTGGGGTGCTGCATCTTTATCGGCTATTTTTAGGGCGAGTGAAAATGAAAATTTCGAACCTTCATCGAGTTTACTTGCTACAGAAATTTTACCACCGAGTAATTGAGTGTAGGATTGCGCGATATGGAGCCCGAGTCCATGACCTTTATCCAAACCTTTGTAAGAAGGAGACACGCGATAAAATGCATCAAATATCTTATCTAATGCTTCTGGAGGGATGCCCTTTCCAGTGTCAATAATCTGAAATTGTAACTGCACACTATTTTTTTGTTTTTCAAGCAGGATTATTTTGATTTCTACACAACCAGTGGTTGTGAACTTGATTGAATTGCCTACAAGGTTTAGCAATATATGATGAATTTTCTTTTGATCACCAATGAGAATGTTTGGAATTTTCTCATCTATATTCGCAAGGAGTTGAATCTTTTTAAGGATAGTCGAGGGTTCTTCGAGATCAACGATGCCCTGCACTAAGCGACGAAGATCAAAAATTTCTTCATGTATGTCATTAGTATTAATATTATCTGCTGAAATAACATCGAGAATTTCATTCAGCATATTCAATAATTCGGTACCGCTCTGTGACAAGTCATGAGCGAGGCTCTTTTGGTTAGGATCTTGTAAGCGATCTTCAAGTATATTGGCTAACCCAACGACACCAGACAAAGGTGTTCTAATGTCATGACTCATATTGGCAATAAACTCAGTTTTTGCATGATCGGCTGATTCAGCAGCATTTTTCGCTATCTTTAGCTCTTCTTCCATTTGTTTTCGTTCGGTGATATCGACTGAAAAACCAAGGACTCCAATAACTTCGTTATCACTATCTAATAAGGGTACCTTGCTAGTAATTTGATTAATGGTACGGCCGTTTTTATCTGTAAATGGGATTTCTTCTATATTTAGTTTAGGAGTATTGTTGGCTATCACTTCTTGATCATCGCGCATTGCTTTAGCTGATATTTCTTTGGGCCAACCTAGAGTTTGTCCTATGTAGGTATCTGTTTTTCCGATTATTTGATCTCTATGCATCCCTAGAAAATCACACATTTCATTGCTACAGCCTAAATAGATTCCTGATTTATCTTTCCAATAGATGCTACCTGGTAATGATGTGAATATAATATTCGCTGTTTTAATAAATTTTTCTTGTGTCGCAATTTTAGATTTATTGGCAATTTTTTCTAGTCTTAACGATTCAATTTCCGTTTTTGCAATGCGTAACTCATCTTCTAATTTGTTTAATAGAGCGTGAGATATTTTTGCATTTGACATTATAAAATGATTCCGATTGTATGAATGATATCTATAATCCAGTTTTATTAATTAAGTTATTTAGTTTTTTTGCAAGTACTAATACATTGGGTTCATTGAAAATGGTTTCATGGTCCCCGGGGACTAGCTCACAGTTAATGGGTATAGTTGAATAGTTTTCCCAATGATTAAAGGGATTTTCAATAGTTTTAAATATAGGTAATATTTCAGCAGCTTTGAACAAGAAGAGTTCAATATTTAGGCGAGGAGGAATGTATTTATTATTCATTTGAGATCTATGCCACTGTAGGTGTAATAATTTTTCTGGCAAGAGGATCCCTTTATCAATAAACTGCTGCTCCATCATATTATATTGACGCATCATAAGACTTTCAAATATTTCTCTATCTTCAAGACTCATAGGGTAATAAGCCCATCCGTCTAATAATGCAATGAAACCAACTTCTTGATTTTTATTTATCAATTGGTTGGCAATTTCCATGCTTATATTGGATCCAGCCGATGCGCCGCCAATGAGATAGGGACCATGTGGTTGTATGGTTCGAATTAGTTCAATATAAAAATTTGCCAACTCAGAAACAGTGTTAAACGGCGGCGATTCACTATGAATCCCCGGATCTTGAATACCAAATAAAGGACGGTCCTGGTCAAAATATTTTGCTAATGCTGTGTACCAAAATACGGTGCCACCTACTGGGTGGATCAAAAATACAGGTCTTTTGTTACCTGTTGTTTTTAGGCGAACTAAACAAGGTGAAATACTATCCAAATTTGTTTTTAGGTTTCTAGAGTCCTCAATATCATTGTGTACCCATAGCGCTATTTTATTGGCAAGTTTTGATAGGGTAGCAAATTCAAATAGTAGATGAACCTCTAAGTTAAGATTAAATACCCGCCGAATTTCTGCTAAAACTTGCAATGCTGTTAAAGAATGCCCCCCCAAGTCGAAGAAATTATTGTGTTTTTCAATTTTATTTATGGGTATGGATAACACGCTAGACCATATTTTACCAAGTTTTTTTTCTTCATCCGTTTCAAGAGTTTCTGTTTTATTGGTATCGCGGAGCACGGTCCTATTTTTTGCTAGCTTCAGCAGCTTTATTTTATCCACTTTTTTATTAGGCGTGAGAGGTAATTTACTGAATGCTATAAAATGCTGAGGAATCATGTGTTGTGGCAAAAATCCTTTTAAATAATCTCTCATATCATTTTCATTAAATACATTGTTTGGATAAAGGCGTATAAATGCGAGTATTCGATAATCGAGATGATTAGTGTTATCTAGTAAAACTATCGCTTGTTGAATGGATGAATGTGTTTCAATATGATTCTGAATTTCTCCTAATTCAACGCGATGTCCTCTTATTTTTATTTGTTCATCTATGCGACCAATATAATCCAAAGAGCCGTTAGTTGACCAAGAAACAAGGTCTCCCGTCTTATACAGCAAACTATTTTGTGTAGTATCGAAGGGATTAGGAATGAATCTATCTGAGGTTAATTGGGGTTGATTAAGGTAGCCGCGTGCTAAGCCAAAGCCACCAATATACAATTCGCCAATGATGCCGATTGGAGATGGTTTTAAATGTTTATCTAGGACATACACTTGCGTGTTGCCAATGGGTTTTCCAATAGAAGTAATGGGCGATAAAGCCGTATTTTTAGTACAATGAAAGTATGTCGACCAAATTGTTGTTTCTGTTGGGCCATATAAATTTAGAATGGAATCGGTTTCAGTTAACAATTTTTCACATAATTTCATTTTGAGTGGCTCTCCGCCACAAAGTATTTTCATCTTCAAATGATTGTGCCATCCAGCTTCTAAAAGCATTTCCCATGTCATGGGTGTTGCTTGCAAGATCGAAATTTTTTGTGCATGTATATGGTCAGATAATTTTTTCCCGTCCACAATCACTTGTTTATTTGCGAGTACACATTGAGCGCCAGTTATTAATGGTAGATATATTTCTAAGCCAGAAATATCGAATGAAATAGGGGTAATGGCAAGCCAAATATCATTTTCCGTCAGATTCAATATTTGTTGGATTGCATGTAAAAAATTGAGCATAGCGTGATGTTCTATCATGACACCTTTGGGTTTCCCTGTGGAGCCAGAAGTATAAATGGTATACATTAAATCTTGGGGAGATGAAATGGGATAAAGATTTTTCTGAGCCTCCTTTTGGATACAATGCTGTTCTTTGTCCAGTGATAGGACAATAGTTTCTTTTGACTCTATGAGTGGCAAATGCGATGAGGTCACTGATTCAGTAATAATGAATGTTGCGGCGCTATCTTCAAGCATGTGATAAATTCGATTTTTGGGATACGTTGGATCAATTGGGACATATGTTCCTCCTGCTTTAAGAATAGCCAACATGCATATTACAATGTTAGGCCCACGCTCCAGAAATAATGCGATTGTAGTGTTAGTATGTACGCCTTTTGTGCGCAGATAGCGCGCCATTTGATTCGATAATTGATTTAATTTTTCATATGTTATGTGTTGATCTTCAAAAGATAATGCTATGCGTTTTGGAGTTTTTTGAACCTGCTTCTCAAACAAAATTTGCAGTGTTTGATTCGGATCAAAAATTAACTCTGTTTTGTTCCATTCATGTAAGATATTTGATTTTTCAGTCTCTGAGATCATTTCTAATTCAAGAACTGCATGTAATGGTTTTTCAAGTATTTCTAGAGCAGTTATCTTAAAATGATCAATAAGAGTTTTGAGTTGTACTTCTTCAATATGATTTGAATCGTATGAAAAGCGGATGTGTAATTCGTCGGTTGTTGAGACGACAATCGTGAGTGGGTAATGAGTGGGGTCAATAATTTTGATGTTATTTAAGGAGCTACCTAAGATCGTTCCAGAATCCAATGGATAATTTTCAACGATTAGAATGGTATTAAATAAATGGCTCCCTTTTTCTATTTCACTCCATGCGTGGATATCAGTAAGCGATGAAGACGACAGTTCCAGCAGATTAATAAAATTTTCTTGAATTTTCTTAAGATAATTAATGGTTGTTTGGTGCTCATTAATTTTCACCCTAAATGGGATAGTATTGATTGCTAGACCAATCATTTGGTCGATATTTGATATGTCTGATGATCTTACTGAAACGGTTAGTCCGAATGCAACATCTGGTTGACCCGAATATCTGCTTAATAGCAATGCCCATGTTGCTTGTATTATAGTACTTATAGTTACTTGGTACTTCTGACAAAAACGCTTAATTCGATCATTCATTTTGGAGTTAAGAATAAGATTTATTTCTTGATAGTCAATCAAGGGCTGCTTATCGTGTTTTTTTATAATCAATAAATCTGTTGGTGAGTAAAATCCACGGAGGTATTTCTTCCATTTTCTTTTTTTTGTAGCAGTATGTTGTTGCTGCAACCAAACAATGTAATCAAAAAATGAAGCGGATTTTGGAAGCGAGATTGTTTGAGAATGCATGCAAGCGTCATATATCGTACCTAATTCTTTGAGAAATATAGGCATTGACCAGCCATCAAGTAAAATATGATGCATGGTTATGATGATTTGATATTCTTGTGCCGATAACTTAATAAGACTAACCCGTATTAAGGGAGCTCTCGATAAGGAGAAATTGGTTTGGCGATCTGTTTTCAGAAAAAGACACAAACGATTTTTTTGTTCTTCAATCGATGATGCTGTCCAATCATATTCGTGCCATGGTAGAGTTGCGGCATCTTGGATATGTTGGATTGGATTTGAGCGGCCAATCCATTCAAAGTACACTCGTAATAAAGCGTGTCTTTGTATGAGGATGTTAAAAGATCTCTGAAGAATGGAGAAGTTGCATTGCGATGGTAATGCCCAGCTTAATTGGACTGCATATGCTTCACACCCAGGTGTATTAACAGTATGGAACAATAGCCCCGTTTGTATGGGTGTTAACGGATAGGCATTGTTATTGATTGAAACAAATGGATTCTTCCTGCTATGAATGGTGGATGCCTTATCTGTCACTCGCGGTTGGCGCACGGATTTTGGGGGAATGTTTTTAAAAGACAAGAAAAAGGATCGCAATGTTTCATTGGCGTTATTGCTGAGATTCGTAATAGACTGCTTCTTGTAAAAATTAGTGCTATAAATCCACTTGATTGTTAACTGCCCATTGACTATGAGTGCTTCGATATTAATTTGGTGTGTTCGCATATTATCTGGGTTTGATATTAGGCCCAAGTCTTTGAAGACGAAATGACTATCTTTATCAAAAAAAGAATCGAATTGCCCCCAATAGTTAAAGCTGATAAACGCATTGTTGGGAAGCTCTGTTTTAATATTCGAAAGATATTTTAAAATTCCGTAATGAATGCCATTTTTTTGAATAGACTCTAGTTGCTGTTTAGTTTGGAGAAGATGTTGCGTAACATTATTCTGATGGTCACATTCTATTAAGACGGGGAATAAACTGGTAAACCATCCTAGGGTCTCGCCGGGGTCGATGGATGTGTCCAGATTTTCTCGTCCATGACGCTCTAAATCTATGACAATTCCATCTATGTTTTGCCATCTACATACTGCGTGTGCACATATTGCAAGTAGCAATTCATCTAACCGCACTTGATGTTTATTTGCGATATGCTGAATGAGCCCTGTTTCTGTTGTTGTGAATGTTTGCTTAATGGTTTCAATACTTGATTCACTGTTTGGCCCCGTTTCATGGTCGTATTTAATCTGGGTTATTTTGTTAATGATATTGATGTAAGCATCTTTTTGTAAAGAAGATACATGCTCTTTACCATAAAGCGATAAAAATAAACTCCAATCTACAAATCCATTGGCTTCTTTGTGATGATAAGGATATCCAGAATAAGTGTTTGCTAAATTTGTTAAAAATATGCGCCAAGAAACGCCGTCAAAAATTAAATGATGAGCGGCAAATAGCAAGTATGATTTTTTGTCAACTAGAGATCGAATCAACAAGGTTGCAAATAATGGGCCTTTATCTAGATTAAATTGTGATTGTAAAAATTGTGCTTTTTCTTTAAAGAACGAATTGCGTTTGGTTTCATCAAAATCTATTAAATCCATTTCTTGTAAGGCGTAATTCAATGCTCCAGGATTATAATATTGGCTCCATGCTTTATTTTGGTAACGATAATGCAGATGGAAGCAATCATTTTTTTCTATGAGTTGCTTAATTTGGTTTTCGATTAGGAATAAAGAGATGTTGTTTTCTATCTCAATAATACAATATTGACTGAACTCTTCTTTTTTTAAGAATTTTTGTTCGAAAAACCAGGATTGAATGGGGGTCAGCGGTATTTTTTTGTTTCTTGGTTGGGTGACCGTTTTTTTAGTTTTATCTTGTAGGTAATTTACATGCGGGGTCAAGTCTAGAATGTTTTTATAGGTAAAAATATCCTTTACTGTAAGATGAATGCCAAGTTGCCGTGCTTCAAACTGAATTTGCATAGCAATGATTGAGTCACCGCCTAGGTCAAAAAAGCTCTCGTTAATACTGATATCTTCAGTCTTAAAAACGCGAGACCAAATTTTTGATAACGATTTTTGCAAGTCATTGACTGGAATTAGAGTTTCACTTTTTTGAGTATTCCTGATTAGTAACAAATCAAAAAGTTTTTCTTTGTCTATTTTGCTGTTTAAAGTTAATGGAAATTTATCTATAAATAGATAAGAAGAAGGGATCATATATTCTGGAAGTTGCTGAGATAAAAAAGACTTTATATCAGATGCATCCAAACTATTCCTTTTTTCTAATATGATGAAAGCGACAATTTTCTGGTTATTTGCCACAGGTTTATAGCTGGAAACCATGGTTCCGACTATTTTAGGATGGGCTAATAATGCTTGCTCAACTTCTGCCAGCTCTACTCTAAAGCCGCGGATTTTAACTAAAGAGTCTATGCGACCTATATACTCCAAATTGCCATCTGGTAACCATCTAACTAAATCTCCTGTTTTATATAAAGTTGGACAACGTCTCTTACATGGGTTTTTAATAAAATTTTTCTGAGTCAACGCGCTATTATTAAAATAGCCATTGGCTAACCCATCTCCGCCGGTCAATAATTCTCCAGTAGCACCTGCTGGGAGTAATTGAAGGTTTTGGTCATAAACATAAACACTGGAATTAGAGACCGGTTTTCCAATAGGAATAGAGGTTGCGTGCTTTTGAGGGGTAAAATGATTGATTTCATAATACGTGGTTGCACCAGTATTTTCAGTCGGGCCATATCCGTTAATAATTCTTAATGGATATTTTGCAAGTACTTTTTGGACACTAATGGGAGATAAAACATCGCCTACTACAATTAGGGTATGTATTTTTTCTAAAGCATCAAGTGTTGTGTTCACAATTAAATCGAAAAGTGCGCTGGTTAAAAGTAATAAGTTGATTTTGTTTTTTAGAAGTTCTTTTTTAAACAGGTCGGTAGCGCTGATAATCTCTTTTTTTATGATCACCAGTCGTGCGCCATTTAATAAAGTCGCCCACAGCTCAAATGTCGATGCATCAAACATGGGGTTTGCGATAAAAGCAACGCAGTCGGTATTTTTAACGCCTACAAAATTAGTGTTTTTTACTAATCGTATAATACCGCGATGAGAGATTTCAATACCTTTGGGTTTGCCAGTGGAGCCAGAGGTATACATGATATTCACAGTATTTTTAGGACGGACTCGGAGTTTTGGGTTATTAATAGGTTGGGATCTGATTATAGATTGGTCTTGATCAATTAAGATTATCGAGCCTTTCTGTGCATATTGGGTTAGTTTTTTATGGCATGACGCAACGGAAACGTATAGTTTGGGGGTACAATCCTTAAATATAGAAGATACTCTATTATTTGGTTGGTCTGGATCAATGGGGATATAGATTCCTCCGGCTTTAATGGTTGCTAAAATAGCAACAATAAGATCGACAGATCTTTCTAATATAATGCATATTTTGTCACCAGTTTGAAGTCCGCGCTCTTGGAAATAATGGGCTAATCGGTTTGCTTCCTCATTCAGCTGATAATACGATACGACCGAATTTTCTAGAATAATGGCGTCATGATGCTTGCTTAAAAGAGCTTGTTTTTCAAATAATTGCTGGAGGTTATTATGACGGGGATACGACGTTGATGTTTTATTCCATTCAATGGTTAATTGTTGAATTTCCTTCTTTGTGATTATTGGCAAGTGGAAAATGCTGTGTTTTGGATTTTGAATTATACCGTTTAGCAACATTTGCAAGTGGGCTTGAATAGAACCCAAGACTATTTGAGCATAATCTGTAATTGAGCTGGATTGGCAAAAGGTAGTGATTTGTTCCCCATCGTTTGAAATTAGAAACACCAAATTAGATAAATTTTGGTACGGTTCTATCGACTCTCCAATGATGATAGAAATGGTCGGGAGTATTGTGTTTTTAAGGCTTGGGTATCTTAAGTGTAAATCCCTGAAGCAACCGACATGTTTTTTTAGCTGAGATATTTTGTGTTGTAGGTCAATCCAAGCATTGTGAAAACCAGTATTGCTACTCAAAGTCATAGTTAATGGAGCGAGAGAATTTAGAGTATGTTGTAACTCGGGAATAGTATTAAGTAACCCTTCGATTCCCAAAAATATACTGCCAGATGATTTGTTATTAAATCGCAGTAGATAAATGAACAATAAAAGAAACGTTATCATTGCACAATTATTATCACACTCTTCTAACTGATTTAATTTATTCAAAGCGGATTTTTTTATTTTGAAATCTTTTAGTCTTACGAGTGGGCTTTCTGTCTTTACTTTGGCAAGAAAAGGTAGGTTTGTTTCTTCAATTTCCAGATATTGCGCAACCCAAAATGCTTCATTTTTACTTATGTTATGTAGCGTTTTTTCAAGGTCCTTACTGTTATTGAAGCTAGATAACGGGAGCTTCGAGTCTATTGATAAGTTGTTTCTTGTTAAAACATCTCTGAAATTAACCAGTGTTCCATCAAGTGATTTTAACTCTGATAAAATTACATCGTTTGTTTTAGTAGTTAAAGTTATATGATCTTCATCAAAACTCAGAATAGTGCCGGGAGAACGCTTGGATCGATTGGGTAGCGTTTTTATTTTTCCATTAAAAAATAGTTGCTGACCGAGGATGCATTTAGATGACGTGAATCTGTTTTCATAATTTCCAAAGTCAAGTGCCCTAACTATTCTGTCTATTTTCTGAGAGGAATCATCCCAATCAATCCATCCTAATGTCGGAGGTTTTTGATGAAGTCCATAATAAGTTCTGTCCTCCAAATTTTGCGATGCACGGTTGTAGACTTGATTTTGGAGCAGTCCTACTAACGTTGGAAAGAGTGATAGGGCTGCCGAATAGCACTTTATATTAAGACTGAAAGCTGTTTCATTGCTTTCAATTTCAAAACTTTCTTGTATGAGAAGATCTCCCGTGTCAATACCATTGTCCATGATATGCCAGGTGATACCGTGTTTTTTTTCACCATTTAATAGGGCCCATGAAGTTGCATGTACCCCGGCATAAGCGGGTAATAATGAATCATGATAGTTGATGGAAAAATATTTTGGACTATAAATTATTTGTTCATTTAGTACTTGATCATTCACAATGCTAAACAAGTAATCGGCTCTTTTGGATGTAGTTTGAGTTTCTAGTTCAGCAATGGTTCTTATAAAATTAATTTGGTTTTCATGAGACCATGAACGAACGTGTGCCGATCTAGAAAAAATTCCTAATATACTGTTCCCTGCCGATATTAATAATTTGGCACATTCTATTAATAAATTATCGCTACCAACCAGATAACAAGAAAATTTTTTCATAGTGTCTCATTATGATTTGGTTGCTTCTGTAAAATTAAAAAAATCCAAATAGAATTTCTCGCTGTTCTCAATGTAGACATAATGCCCGCATTTTTTGTATTTTATGAAGTTTACGGTTTTTATTAAATTTAGCTCATTTTGAGCTTTTTGTGAAACTGGCGTGATGTAATCTTCTTCGCCTGAAAAAATCTGTATAGGAATCTGCGATTTTTCTAGCTTTTTTAAGTCACTAAGAGAGTCTATTTGAGGAAATAAATTTTGAAAAAAATGGTTGCGAAATGAGGGATTAATGTGTTGGGAAACTAGATTGCTCTCCCAATGTTCGATAAGCGTTTGTCTGTATTTCTCTGTGTCGTTAAAAAAAGCCTTATGATAAAAAGATAAGGTTTCCAGGACCCATGCTGAATTTGCTTTCAAGAACTTCTTGTTGTCCGAGTTTGTGTAATAATCTTCTTCTGAAAAATATAAACCAGTGTTATCCACCGTGTGCTCAATTGATGCTCGGATGCTTTGGTCATATTCGTATTTTTTTACTCTTTCTGAAGAAGCTTTTTCTCTAAAAAGTTGATCTGATGATGAGAATGAAGAATCTACGTTTTCAAAGGAGGCCCCAATTAACTGGAGCCATGCGACATCTTGAGGATATTTGTCAGCATATTTAACGCTGAGGCATGCAGGAGCAGAAAAGCCAACGATCCCTATTTTTGGCTGGTCAAATTTTGTCATGATTCCTTGGATGATGATGTGATTGAATTTTAATAATTCATTGATAGAAATATTGTTGACATATTGATTGGGCTGATTCACCCAATGTTCATCGCATGTGATAAATGTATATTTTTCTCCAATATCTGAGCCTAAAATAAGGTTTTTTAGGTAGAAAGAGCCTGGGCCCAGGATGAAACACAGCTCTGGCCCACGCCCAGCTGCGATACATTGCGTGTTATTTATCTTAAATATTTTTTTTGGCATATCTATGTCCTGTCATTTTAATTGGAATGAGTGGTTATTAATAACCAAAATCTATCTCAACCCCTATAAAGGTCTTAGTCCAGCTATTGTGGCGCAAATAAGCAACCCAGAGAGTGAATTTAAAACCTTGTGAAACATAAGGTTTTAAGAAAATTTTTGTGCCCAGGCTTTCGCTTAAGATCTATCGATGTTAATGACCTTTTGTTTTAAATTTGGCGAATAGGTCATGTTGGTGCGCTCCAAAATATTGCAGCTGTCAACGTGTGTAGTATCAAAGGTGATTATTCTATGATGCTCCTTTAAGTAATGATATTAATACACAACAAAACCAGTATGTATAATTTTTGTTAATTTGCCACATGCTATTCTATACATAACAGCCTGTTTTTTTGTGCTCGTTAGATGGTCCATATTTTACCGCTGTTTGCGCATTTCTGAAAGTATGATTGGCTTGTATATAAGGTTTTTAGCTATAAGCTAAAGAAAGTAGGCGCCTAGTGCTATTTATAGATGAGCATCCGCCCTGCGCCATTCAACCTTAATTACACGATGGTACTGTTTTTTCGGTATTTTGTGCGCTTTTGTGTATGATTTGGTGAGGTATCGAAGGTCTTTTCCAAACAGTGAATGCTGAAGAATCTGATTGAAATTTATTTGGATTCAATTTTACACTAACCCAATGATCCAGACCTTTTTTATAGTGAAAATGGAGCCTCCGCATAGTCTGCTGATGCTGTTCACTCAGCCCCTCTTTTTGGACGAAATGAATCAAGGTATCACCAAAAGAGTGAATGAGAGCTTGTAACTTAGGGTAATAAGTATCAAAAATTTTAGGATCTGCTGTGCTTTCTTGAAGTAAAGTATACGACTCGCCAAACCAAACCTTTAAAACAGCTTTATTCTTGAGAAGAACACCAGCCAACTCATAGTGAATACTATTCGATTTAACAAGATAAACACTTGGGTTGCTAGAAAGAACTTGTGATAAAGGGTATCTTTCTCTTTTCATATTGTGCCAAGGATTTCGTAAAACAACCCACCAACTAGTGGAGTCTTTATGGCGTTTCTCAATAGTCTCTAATCGAAATGCATGACGCAAACCAGGAGATAATTCAAATGACATATAAAGGGGTGGGTTGGGCAATAATTGTTTTAGCATCCAGAAATCTGCAAATTTAATAGGTTTTATATCTAATGAAAGCCATTCCGCAATAAAGCTTAATGTGCTGAATTGAGTCTGCTCGGCGTAACGAATAATACCCATATTATGCGCTTCAATGCTGTTCGTAACCGGTTGCCAATTATTATAAAAATAATAAGAACATATACGTTCTAAAATTTTTATGGCAAGTGCATTTGTTTTGACGCCTTTCGTTTCTCCCGCTATTTGCTCACATTTCTCGCGACTCACAAAAAAAACATCTTCATCGGTTGAATTATCATAAAAATATCGGTATTGCGTCAGGTTTTTATTTTTTAAGTTTTCGCTATGATAAGTTCGCTTGATTCGTACAACGACGCCATCTTCTCTCTTGTGAAACATAGATTTGATAAAATCCAACCCTTCGGTGCTGGTATTCATAAGACAATCTAATACAGTTAACAAAGAACAGTTTCCCACGCGACCCTGTTCAATGGTTGTTTGGTTTTGTGTTGAGAAAAGATTCATGGTGTGCGCAATTGTTGCGTAAATTCGGTAGTCAGTATATCATTTATAGGGACACTGTGTAAATAATTTAATCATTAAGTCGGGTCGGTGTCTCAAAACCTGCAACGGTATTCGTACCATTGCAGGTTTGGGTGAGTGTTCGGATATCGAAGTATAAAAATTTATCCATAACTGACGTTAAAATACCGTTATTATCCAACCATCCAATGCCAAATATAAAATGCGATAGCCCCTATTATTGCGCCAGGCACCAGATCAACAACGTAATGCTGTTTGATTTTTAGTGCGCTTGTCCCTATCAATACTGGAAAGAGCCATCCAACAAAAATAAAATTGGGGTACGCTTGTGAAATCGTGAGATCGACCATGGTCGCTACAGAGACGTGCATGCTTGGCATTGAATTACGTGCGTTATCAAAACTCCAAACTAGCTCAACAAACCGCATCGAGCGAGGGAATTTACGGCTAATGCTACTCTTGCGTGCGTTTTCTCGCCATACAGCAGGAGCGGCCACTGGGTGTCGCAAAAAGAAATACGTCTGCATCATTAATAAAAATAGAAAACCACCCACTGTAGTGGCGTATGCCTCCCAGTTTGGTTGCGAAAGCGCCGCCCATCTTATAATTTTGTGATTGAACAAAATTATAAGATGGGCAGCGGTTTAGAGAGTAAGACGCTAGATATTTAATTAGGTCCGCTTAGCCGTTCGCATGCTTTGTCAATTTTTTTGATGTCCACTCGAGTTGGCGCAGTTTTTTTTGGTAGAGTTATCCATAGCATCCCTTTTTTGAAAGAGGTTGTTACTTTATCAGCGTCGACAGCCAAAGGGATATAAATACTGCGTAAATATTGGCCATAATTAATTTCGCGAGTGATATAATTTTTTCTTTCATCTTTTTTGGAGATTGGTTTCTCACCTTGAATGGTTAGTAAATTATCATTCAGGGTTATTTGGATATCTTTTTCATCCAATCCAGGCATTTCAGCTTCAATTTTGTAGCATTTACTGTCTTCAACCAAATCCAGGGCGGGAGACAAACTAATTACTTTAAATAGGTCATAAAAATCCTGCAGGGCCTTACCAACTTTCTGTTGAGTAGACCTTATTGATGAATAGGTCTGTGAAAATTCTTTTAATTCAGCTCATTCTTCTTATTGAAAATAGCTACATTTTCTTTTTAGACAAGTAATAAATGGCTCATTCACTCCAATGACGAATTAAATAACCCAGCTCCAATTGGCTAGTATTGTTCAATATAACAGGAATATGAACAATATGTCCGCTGCCGGTTGCACGATCGATAGATTGTCCAAGTTTATCTTCTATGGCATCGAGATGAAACGTTTGATTACCTGTGGGCAACATAATTTCAAGGGTATCGCCAATTGAAAATTGATTTTTGACGTGAACAGTCAGTTGATTGCGAGCCTCATCATAAGCAACCAGATCGCCTACCACTTGCTGTTTAATGCCAGTAACATTACGATCTTTATAGCTTTGATATTCTTCCGGTACATGGCGACGATAAAATCCTTCGGTATAACCTCTAAGGGATAAGCCCTCAAGCGCGTCCATTAATGCTCGATCAAACGGCTTGTTTGCAACAGCGTCATCGATTGCTTGCCTATAGAGTTGAGTCGTTCGTGCTACATAAAAATCGGATTTTGTACGTCCTTCAATTTTGACACAATCTATTCCCATTTGTGTGAGTGTTTCTATGTGTTGAATGGCTCGCAAGTCTTTGGAGTTAAATAAATAGGTGCCATGCTCATCTTCTTCAAGCATGTTCATATCACCTTCGCGTTGTGGGCTTTGTTCAAATACATGGCTTTTTGATTCGACATGAGTGTTACCCCACTCATCTTCATGTCCTTCTTTAATATTATATTTCCAGCGACATGCATTGGTACAAGCACCTTGATTGGAATCGCGATGATTAAAATAACCGGATAGCAAACAACGTCCGGAATAAGCCATGCATAATGCGCCATGAACAAAAACTTCAAGCTCAATGTCAGGGCATTCTTCTCGGATAGTCTGAATTTCTTTTAATGATAATTCTCGGGACAAAATAACTCGTTCAATCCCGATTTTTTGCCAAAATTTAACGCTGGCAAAATTCATCACGCTAGATTGAACAGAAAGATGAATGGGTTGGTCTGGCCAACGCTCCCTGACCATCATAATAAGGCCAGGGTCGGTCATGATTAATGCATCAGGACCGGCTTCTATGATCGCAGCCAGGTCATCTATATAGGTTTTAATTTTTCCATTGGGTGCAATAATATTACTGGCCACAAAAAATAACTTGTTTTGACTGTGAGCTTCATTAATACCAATAACCAAATTTTCATGATTAAACTCATTGTTTCTTGCACGCAGACTATAGCGTGGTTGGCCTGCATAAACAGCATCTGCGCCGTAAGCAAATGCACGTCTCATGTGTTTTAATGAACCCGCTGGGGATAATAATTCAGGACGTTTCATATTTTTCATTTCCAGGTGATAAAGATATCAATTTTGTCATATATTCCATGAGGTTAGTAATTATTCTTTCGAGTTTGCATTGATTAATATGAGGAAAACAGCTTGTTAATGGTTCCATTAATTTATTCAGATCAGATGTTTTGTTAAGAAGTCTCAGCGCATCAAACATGGCATGGGTTGTATAGTCAACATACTCGTGCAACGATTGCAAAAGCATAAGGTTGGACAGATTATGGGATATAATCGATTGTGCCGAAAGCAATCCCAATTGTTTAACTGTTTCAACAGACAGCATTTCCCATTCATGAAAGCATGCTCTTTGTATGCATTTAGCAAGAGATATATTTTCTAAAAAAATACTTAAAATAAATCCGGTTTTCTCTATTGAAAACCCGGATGACTGACACGTATTGCGTAATGTAGTCATGATTATGGATTCACGTTGGTAATCGTCAATTGGTCGTTGTTTGAATTTGATAGAGGCCAACGCTTCCATTATGGATAATCGTTTTAACAATAATTGCATGAACGGATCAACCTGGCGCGATAAATTATTTGTGTTTAAATAGTTAAATAATTTCATAAATACATTTTATTGGCTGAATTCTATGACTTACATTGCCATAGAATTCATATCCATGTTGGCGTACAAATTATACATTATCCACATGGTGCCAATGATCAAAACCAGCACCACAACCAAAGTAAAGAGAAAGCTTAATAAATTCCAGGCTGTTTTTGAGTGTGTGTTTAAATGAAGAAAAAAAACAAGCTGCACAAAAAACTGTGTAATGGCGAGTGCACCTATTACGATGTACAGAGTTTTTGGTGGCAAAGCAGAATAAGCAACCAGAAAAAACGAAAAAAGCGTTAACAAAATAGAGGATACAAAACCAACTGTGTAAGATTGATATGTCCCATAGGATGCCCCTGTATCTGCATCAAAAGTAATTTCGTGTTTTGACATGTTAAATGGCTCCCATCAAATAGACGACTGAAAAAACAAAAATCCAAACAATATCCAGAAAGTGCCAAAACAAACCCAGGCAGGTTAACTTTGTCTTAGTCACTGGTGTAATGCCATGTAATTTAAGTTGAAATATAATCACCAACATCCAGATAAGCCCTATGGTTACGTGGAGTCCATGCGTAGCCACCAAGGTAAAAAATGATGATAAAAATGCACTGTTAGCCCAAGTATGGCCATCCGAATACAAATGATGAAACTCATAGAGCTCCATGACAATAAAACCAAGACCCAAAGCGAAGGTCACCCACATCCAACGCGTCACCTCCGCCTGAGATTTACTGTTACGAGCTAGCATTGCAAGACCATAGCTAAAACTGCTGGTTAACAAGAGTAATGTTTCAGTCAATACAAAAGATAAACTAAACAGTTCTTTGGCATGTGGCCCACCAAACGTATGAGTGTGAAGCACGGCATACACTGCAAATAACGATGCGAACAAAATGCAGTCCGTCATAATATATATCCAAAAACCGAATACATTTTTCGAACCATCAAAATGATGCGTGTGAATATCTTTCATTACAGTATTATTCATCATTTTTTTCCTACCAGTGATTGTTGATATTTAATTTCGTTCTTTTCTACCTCATTCGCTGGGATGTAATAATCCGTGTCGTAATCAAAAGACCGCATGATCAAAGAAACGATAACACTGCCCAAGCCTAATATAGCGAGCCACCAAATATGCCACACCATCGCAAAGCTGAAGATGAAAGAAAAACATCCCACAACAAATCCCATGGCGGTGTTTTTAGGCATGTGGATATCCAAATAAGGCAAGACTAGTGTTTTATATTTATGGGCGCTATTTCGTAGTTTCTCTTTTTGCTCCCATAAGGCATCTATGCCATTAACAACGGGTATATGTGCGAAATTATAGGGTGCAGCGGGTGAAGCGGTTGCCCACTCCAAAGTACGTGCATCCCAGGGATCTCCGGTAAGATCACGCGATTTGTCTTTGTTCTTGATACTAACAATAATTTGTAAGACCTGAAAAACAACACCTACCGCTATGATTCCAGCACCAATCGCCGCCACAATCAAATAAGGTTGAAAGCCCGTGGAAGCATCATAATGATACAAACGACGAGTCATACCAAGCGCACCCAAAATATAAAGAGGAATAAATGCGACAAAGAAACCAACTAACCAACACCAAAATGCACATTTACCAAGTGATTCATTCAATCTGAAACCAAACATTTTGGGAAACCAATAGGCTAAACCGGCAAAATAGCCAAAGACCACGCCACCAATAATGGTATTATGAAAATGCGCAACTAAGAATGTGCTATTGTGAGCTTGAAAATCAATGCCTGGAACAGCAAGCATTACACCAGTCATTCCTCCTACGGTAAACGTAATAAAGAACCCCATTAGCCAATACATGGGTGTGGTAAATCTAATCCGGCCCCGATACATAGTAAATAGCCAATTGAACACTTTTACGCCGGTAGGGACGGATATAATCATCGTCAGGATGCCAAATACTGCGTTTACATCGGCACCGGCTCCCATTGTAAAGAAGTGATGGGCCCAAACAATGAAAGCTAAAAAAGTAATGGCCGCAGTGGCCCATACCATCGTTGTATAACCAAACAATGCTTTTCGACAGAAAGTTGCAACAATCTCAGAATAAATACCAAAAGCGGGTAAAACCAAAACATAGACCTCTGGATGTCCCCAGATCCAAATTAAATTGACATACATCATCTGATCCCCACCGGCGCCAGTGGTGAAAAAATGCATATCAAGATATCGGTCTAGACCAAGCAAGGCTAATGCAACCGTTAGCACCGGGAAAATAAGCATGATAAGGATTGAAGAACAAAAAGCGGTCCAGGTAAAAATAGGCATCCGCATGAACGTCATTCCTGGGCAACGCATTTTTAAGATAGTCACGAAAAAATTTATTCCTGACATAAGACTACCAATGCCTGAAATTTGGATCGCCCAAATATAATAATCCGTTCCAACCGTCGGGCTATAAGCTAGTTCAGAAAAGGGAGGATAGGCTAACCATCCAGCATGAGCAAAGTCACCAATTAATAAGGACACGTTGGCCAGCATAGCGCCTGCGACAAAAAGCCAAAAACTAAGCGAGTTTAGAAATGGAAAGGCCACATCTCGGGCCCCAATTTGTAAAGGAACGACTAAATTAAATAAGGCAAACATGAGTGGCATTGCCACAAAAAATATCATGATGGTGCCATGAGCAGTGAATATTTGGTCGAAGTGCTCGGGAATGAGATAGCCATCGGAAACGCCAGAAGCCATGGCTTGCTGTATTCTCATCATAACCGCATCTGTAAACCCTCTAAAAAGCATCAGCAATGCGACAACAAGGTACATCGTTGCGATACGCTTGTGGTCAACAGTCACTATCCATTCATGCCAAAGATAACTCCATTTTTTGAAGTAAGTGATGCCCCCTACCACCGCAATACCAGCAAGCATAATGAATGCCAGCATTGAAAATATAATAATTTGCTGACTTACTGGCTCAAAGAGATAAGGAAAAACCTCTTGCGGATTACTTAGCTTTCCTAGGAGTGTTTCTAGCATGGCGATTTCCTTTTAATATTAACTTTTATTTACAAGTATATGATCACGTTACTATGCTTATTTGTGGCCACAGTTTGGCATCATGTAACGCATAATAATGTTGTCAAATAAGCCCTCATCAACATGCGCAAAAGACCGAGCTGGATCATCAATGGATTTTGGGACTAGTTCATCCCAAAATATTGCCGACGTCAGTAGACTATCGGTCTTTTTAACCGAGTTAACCCAAGTGGCAAAAGCCTCTGGAGAGGTAACTTCCGTGTTAAAATGCATCCCCGCAAAACCGATGCCGGTATAGTTTGTTGCCAGCCCGCGATAAATTCCTGGGGCGTCTGCAATCAGATGTAGTTGGGTTTTCATTCCCGTCATGGCATAAATTTGCCCACCAAGTTGTGGAATAATGAAGGAATTCATAGGTGATGCCGCTGTTATCTTAAAATTGATTGGAGTGCCAGCGGGAATTTTAAGATAATTAAGCGTGGCTATTTTGTATTCAGGATAAATAAACAACCATTTCCAATCAAGCGAGACAACTTCAATAGTGACTGGTTTTGTTTGTGAATCAATTGGTTTATAGGGATCTAAGCTATGAGTCGTTTTCCAGGTTACTGTTCCCAAGATTAGGATGATAACGCAGGGAATTGTCCACCATACTATCTCCAAAATAGTGCTGTGTTTCCACTCAGGCCTATATTTGGCATGATTCCCCTCTCGATATCGCCAGCCAAACCAGCAGGCCATAACAATAACGGGGATGACCACCAGCAGCATGAGCTCAACTGAAAATATAATCAAATTTAGCTCGGCCGTTGCAACTTGTCCTCTAGGTGCTACAGCGCCAGAATTACAACCATTTAAAAAAAAGAATGCCACTGCAAGTAGAGCAACATCCGCAAGTCTATTTATCCTTTTACCTGTTAGTCTCAGCAGCATATTGGATATCGGTTTTATCATGCTCTAGTTCTCCTTTTTTATACTGGTGGTTTTAACAAACAAAGCATGATTTTGCTTCTTTAAAGGTCATCCACAATTTTTTTTCAAAATCATATAGCTTGCATTGCTTAAAAATACTAAGCAAATAGCGCCAATTAAAATGATACTCATGAAAATACTCACCATATTTTTCTTTTAAAGCCTTATGCGCTTTAGGTAAATTATAAAAGGGAATTCTTGGATCTAAATGATGCGGAACATGGATCATTATATTGTGTAATAATATTCTGGATATTTTTGAACAGTTTACAGTCGTACTGCAATACAAAGCACTAACCGAATGAGACCATTCATTTTTTATATCAAAGAAAGGGATGTCGGGATGGGTGTGATGCAGATATACAATGATCGCGATGAAATAATTAAAAACAATAAAGGGCAAAACGACTGCTGCAACGGTACCGACAAAGCCTCCTGCAAAAAAATACCCCAGAACTGACATCATTAGCCCGTAAATAAGAACTAAAAATTTACCATTTCGATAATGCTGGCATTGTTGTTTATCTTTGCCGGGATTAAAACATATCATTTGCTCCCACCAAATTCTGCGCAAATAATGGAAAGCAGAGGTGAAAGAGCAGCGCTCCACTCGATATAGCAATCGTTGAAAAACAGAGAGAGCCTGATACTCACTAGGGGTTAATGGACGCCATATCCAATCAATTGGAGTAAAAGAGGCGAACCCATGGTGGACTTTATTATGACCAAAGGACCACATTCTATAAATATTTAGCGAAGGGAGCATGGCGATCGTTCCCAAAATCTCAGCCGTTTTACCTTCTTTGAAAAGCGCCCCATGTGCAGCATCATGCGCCCAAACAAACAGCATGGCCGTAGCGACACCTGAAAACAAACCACCGACTAGTTGTAACGCCACGCGATGACTTAAAAAAACCAGACTCATCCCAAATAAAAACAACATGAAATCAAAAAAATACCAAAACAGAGTTTTGAGCTGGGATCGCTTATAACACTCATGAGGAATGATCGAACGAGCTACTGACGATTTTATTTCTTTTACCTGTTTCCATAATGGTTGTGCTTGGGTGGACTTCATAAAATGATACCTCTATGCAACTTAACAACCTTAGCGTAGGCATAGTTTAGAGATATTTTGATAAATAACATTGATCTATATCATGGAAAAAGAAGAACGAGAGGTTTTTCCGGTTAAAAATTGCTCTTTCTCAGGAACTATACCTTAGACCCTCGTTTCATACCTTAAAAAACTGGACCACCTGATCTGCTGATTGCATAGTGTCGTGGTAGCCTAGATTGATTAAGTCTTGGGTGAAAGTGCTTTCGAATAATAGGAAGCTTAGCAAATCCCCTGAATGGCTTTGTGCTCCGAGGACGTTGAGTAGGAAGCGTAATAATTTTGGCATGGCATGATAATCTGCTTGCGCAATTTTGGCGATGTCGGCGCTTGGTCTTAAATGTAAGGTTTCCACTGGGCGCCATGGGGAGGTGCGTTTTTTCCAGACGGAGAGTAAATGCGAGATTTCATTCATGCGGTTTACAAGTTCGACGTCGCGATCCAGATTGTCTAAAAACAAACCGTTTAACATACTCCCTAGCACATGCGCAAAACTAATGTCTCTAGACTTTAGTTTTTCTATGTCATCTATAGAGTGGATTTGGCGAGTACCGATGATCAATACTTTATCGGCTTTAAACCGCATGGTGCCACGTAAGGGAGAAATAAGCCCCATGCTGCCATCTCCATAATGCATGTCATTGATTTTGATCGGGGGGAAGAATAGTGGGAGTGAGCTCGATGCCAAAATATGCTCTACCGTAATGGTAGCAGGGCGGCTAATATGTCGTGGATAATGCCAATCTTCGAAATCGCCAAGATTGTGATGATAAAAAGAAATGGTTTGTTGCGTTTCGTAACAATGCGTAATAATTTCCAGCGTATCTAACACATTGTTTTCAATGTTTTCTTGGATGCGTTGAAAATCGATATGGGTAGTGAGAAACGTAGTCAGCGGGGATGTTTCCAATAAATGAGTTGGGCGTGGTCCTTTCACAAAGAAATGACTTAAATTGCGTAATATCGAGGTGCTTAAATCGTAGTTTTTAGCATAAAAAATGTTATCGCAATGAATGTTTTGCCAAAGTTCGATCAGTTTTTCAACGCCAAAACTAAAATCGTTGGCATATTGGGCAAGGATAGCTGCATTAATAGACCCGACACTGGTTCCTGAAATATGGCTAAACGGCGTAGTTTTGGTATCGAGGATTTGGCTGATTGCTTTTAATACACCTATTTGATAGGCACCTCGAGCACCGCCGCCTGCGAGGTAAAGAGCTATTTTAGGCATAGTAGTGATACTTTGTTTTTAAAAGATCTATACAAAAATAGTAGTAGACTGCGCGCGCTATATCAAGGCGGAAGGGCTGGGTAGCGCTATTTAATTTATGGTGCCATGGTTCAATAGAAAATTAATATGACTTTTAACCTATTTTAAACATTGTTATGATGTGGACACATTTAGCTGTGTTCGCGTGGGGTTACCATGAAATTATTTTATGCAAAAGGGGCGTGCTCGTTGGCATCCCGTATTATTTTGAATGAGATAGGGATTGCGCCTGATTTTGAAGCAGTTGATTTGCAAACCAAGCAAACAGAACGTGGTCAAAACTTTCTAAGTGTTAATCCCAAAGGATGTGTTCCAACTTTACGTTTGGAAAACGGAGAGATTTTGACCGAAAATGCCGTGATCATGCAGTATTTGGCGGATCATTATGAGGCGAGCAATTTACTGCCTCCAGTAGGCGATTGGCAACGCTATCGGGTATTAGAATGGCTGAATTATGTCAGTACTGAATTGCATAAGGGATTTGCACCAATCTTCAATCCTGATATTTCACAGGAATTAAAGGAAACGATTTTCATTCCTAAAGTAATGGAAAAATTCCAATATATTGACCGTGATTTAAAGGGTCGAGCGTATCTGGTTGGAAAGCATTTTACACTCCCAGATGCCTATTTATTTACGGTTTTACGCTGGGCTATCGGTAAAAAACTGCCAGTACAACCTTTGCAATCTCTGATGGACTATGCAGCGCAGTTGCGCTTAAGAAAATCTGTTTCTGATGCAATGATACAAGAAGGCTTAACGCAATGATTGCTTTATTGCGCCAGCAACCGCGCCCATTTTTTGTGATTTTTATGCTGGAAATTTGGGAGCGGTTTGGTTTTTATACTGTGCAGGGGCTCTTAGTTTTATATTTTGTACGATCCATTGGATTTTCCCATCATGACGCTTATGTGACGTTTGGAACATTCTGTGCGTTAATTTATGGCATGGTGCCATTGGGTGGGTATTTGGGGGATAAATTATTAGGGACGAAGCGCACAATTGTTGCGGGTTTGTTCGTGCTGATGACAGGGTATGCTTTATTGGCTCTTCAGGATGAGCATCTGTTGTACATTTCTCTTGCATTCATTTGTGTCGGTGCCGCGTTGTTTAAGTCAAATCCAAGCGTATTGTTGGCGCAATGTTATGCGAAACAACCCAAAGAATTACACGCAGGATTTACGCTGTATTATATGGCTATCAATATTGGTGCGCTGGGTTCATTATTGATTGGCCCCTATGTGTCGACTAAATATGGCTATTCTTATGCTTATTGGATTGCGGCGGCGGGTATTTTATTGGGATTGTTGAACTATGCTATACAGTATCCTTTAATCGAACCGATTAAAACCATATCTGACCAACGGCGCTTGTCAGGGCTGTGGTGTGTGTCTTTGCTGGGCGTTATCATTGTATTTATTGGGTTTAGTGCCTATTTACTGGCGCATCCTATGATAGCAAGAAAAATTATTTGTATGATTATGGCTATCTTGGTTTTAGTGTATTTTCGTTATGTGTGGCAAGCAAAACACAAAGAGCGGGTCCGATTACTATTGGTTTTTGCTTTGATGTTAGAGGCCATCGTTTTTTTTACGCTGTATCAGCAAATGCCAACTTCTATCAATGTCTTTGCCGTGAATCATGTCTCTCCCACATTATTGGGTATACATATTGACCCACAGAGTTTCCAAGTGTTAAATCCATTTTGGATCATCATGGCGAGCCCTTTCCTGGCGAGGCTGTATACTTATTTAAATCGGCGCAAATTGTCCTTTGCAATTCCTTATAAATTTGCGCTTGGCATGGTATCTTGTAGCATTGGTTTTATGATTTTATATATGACGCGTTATTTTGCCAATGAGCAGGTAATGGTGTCTTCTGGATGGTTGGTGGCCAGCTATTTTTTTCAGGCATTAGGTGAATTATTTGTGTCCGCTTTGGGTGTCGCTATGGTTGCAGAATTGGTTTCCCCCCAAATTATGGGATTTGTAATGGGTATGTGGTTTCTCACGTCTTCGGTAGCCGGGTTTACAGGTGCCGCGGTCGCCTCTTTGACGGCCTTGCCCAAAGGGATGCCACCTGGCGTCGAGTCTTTAACCGTGTATACCCATGTTTTTTTAGAAATTGGCGTGATAACTTTGCTAGTGGCTTGTGTGATGGGTTTGTTAGCACCCAGTTTAACCCGTTGGATGGAAGCGTAATATTGCCTTTGTTGGTGTGGAATAAAGGGGGTTTATGCAAACTACTCACATACTTATCCACAGGTTTTACGAATGCAAAATCGGATATTTTTTTATTTATTCATAAAAATCAATAAGATATGAATATGTTTGTTGAGTGGTGAGGATTTGGTATAAAACTATTCACAATTAGCAAATTGATTGTAAACCTAGCAATTTGGCAAGTACTCATTCGCCATGACCGGAGTTAAAAATTGACCCATGCAATAACAGAAAGCAAGCCTTTGACGGAATTTGCCGAACAAGCGTATCTCGACTACGCAATGTACGTTATTTTAGACCGCGCTTTACCGCATATTGCGGATGGGTTTAAGCCTGTACAACGCCGCATTGTATATGCCATGTCAGAATTAGGGTTGAAAGCGACATCCAAACATAAAAAGTCAGCTCGGACAGTCGGGGATGTATTGGGTAAGTTTCACCCGCATGGGGATACCGCTTGTTATGAAGCCATGGTATTGATGGCGCAACCTTTTTCTTATCGTTATCCTTTGGTAGATGGTCAAGGTAACTGGGGATCGCCAGATGATCCCAAATCATTTGCTGCAATGCGCTATACAGAAGCACGTTTGTCTCCCTATGCAGATTTATTGTTGACAGAATTACAACAAGGCACGGTAAGCTGGGTCGATAATTTTGATGCGACGCTGCTAGAGCCTTCTTTGTTGCCTGCAAGACTGCCCAATGTACTATTGAATGGAGCAACGGGTATTGCGGTCGGCATGGCGTCTGATATATTGCCCCATAATTTGGGAGAGGTGGCCGATGCGTGTTTGCATTTATTAGATCATCCCAAAGCGAGTTTAGAAGACGTATTACAACGAATCAAAGGCCCTGATTTTCCAACTGCAGCAGAAATCATTACGCCGCCGGCTGCCTTGGAGCAGATGTATCGCACCGGTCTGGGGTCGGTCAAAATGCGTGCGGTGTATACCCAAGAGCAACACAATATTGTGATCACTGCCCTACCTTATCAAGTCTCAGGCGCAAAGATCATTGAGCAAATTGCGATGCAAATGCAACAAAAAAAATTACCGTTGGTGGAGGATTTGCGTGATGAATCTGACCACGAGCATCCTACTCGATTGGTGATTATTCCCCGTTCTTCACGGGTAGATATTGAAGGGTTGATGTCACATTTGTTTGCAACCACAGACTTAGAGCGCTCCTATCGGGTTAATTTTAATCTGATCGGTTTGGATGGCAAACCGAGCGTTAAACCACTCCTCACCATCTTAAACGAATGGCTGCATTATCGGCTTTCTACGGTGCGCAGACGCACCCAATTTCAATTGGATAAAGTTTTAGATCGTCTGCATATTGTTGACGGTTTGCTGATCGCTTATTTGAATCTGGATGAGGTGATTGCCATCATTCGAGGGGCAGAGGAGCCGAAACCGTTGTTGATGGCGCGCTTTGGTTTGAGCGAACGCCAGGCAGATGCGATTCTGGATATGAAATTACGGCATTTGGCCAAATTAGAAGAAATGCAATTACGTGCTGATCATGCTGAGTTGTTGCTTTCGCGCGATGAATTACAAGGTATTTTAGGCGACGATAAAAAATTACGTACTTTAGTAAAAAAAGAAATTTTAGAAGATCGGTTACGCTATGGTGATCCCCGTATGTCGCCGCTGATTGAACGTCAAGATTCCTGTGCTTTGAAAGAAGAAGATATTCTGCCCAATGAACCCATTACTGTAATTTTATCGCAACAAGGATGGGTACGCGCGGCCAAAGGCTTTGATGTTGATGGTGCCGCTTTGGTTTACAAAGCCGGGGATGAATTTTTGGCGCAAACCAATGCTCGCTCTAATCAACAAGTATTGTTTTGGGATAATCAAGGCAAGGTGTATTCATTGCTAGGTCATAGTTTGCCGTCGGCGCGGGGGCAGGGCGAGCCCTTGACTGGGAAATTGAATCCAGCGGAAGGGGACTCAATTGTTGCATTGGCCAGTGGTGAACAAGAAGACTGGGTCATGTTGGTATCGGATGCGGGTTATGGTTTTATGGTGCAATTACAAGCTTTATATGTCAAAAACCGCAATGGCAAAGCTTGTTTAAAATTGCCGGCTGGTGCCCGTATGTTGCCTCCGAGACATTGCACAGGACAGCCAGGGGAGTCGATGATTTGTGTCACCAATACCGGGCGGTTATTAGTATTTTCGATCGCTGAAGTACCCCAACTAAATCGTGGTAAAGGCAATAAACTTATGCAAATTCCTGGTGCAAAAGTACTGAGTCGTGAGGAGTTCCTGTTGGATGTGTGTATCTTAGGCCCAGACCAATCTAGTATCACGGTGTATGCGGGCAAACGCCAATTTACGTTGAAACGCTCTGATTTGGTTCATTATGAAGGCAAGCGTGGGACACGTGGACATCGGCTACCTAGAGGATTGCAGGCGGTGACTTCAATGCGTGTCAGTGATTAGAGGACTGGGCGAATATTAAGCATTTCCGTGGAAACCTAAAATTAGGGTACTATAGATGTTAAACTATAAACTCATCAGCACGCTTTGTGTTCTTATCTCCACGTTATTACTTCAAGGATGCAGTATGAATCAGATCAAAGTTTATGAAAAAAATGACCCATTATTGACGATGGAGGAGTATTTTTCTGGCCCCGTTAAAGGCTATGGACTCATACAGAAATACATGGGTGGTGTTCGCCGACGATTTACGGTTGATATGCATGGTCAATGGACAGGAAATCAAGGCACCTTAGATGAGGATTTTGTTTACGATAACGGGGAAAAACAGCATCGCCAATGGCGGTTAACCCGAACCGATGCGCATCATTTTACTGCATTGGCTGATGATGTCACAGGGATTACCCATGGCGAACAATATGGTAATGCCATTCATATGGTTTATGTGCTGCAAATCCCTTACAACGGCAGTACCCTGAGTGTGACGATGGATGATTGGTTATACCGTGTGAATGAGCAAGTGGTATTAAATAATGCCGTCATGAAAAAGTTTGGTATTCCAATTGGTCGAATCACTGCCAGTTTTTTTAAGGAGTAGTCGATTTGAGACAGCGTTCTTGGTTTTTTGCCTTATGGTCATGGTTTGATAGCGATGCGGGTAAAGCAAACCTGGAATCAAAGCACTTTACTTTCTGGCGAGCAATTCCCTTTATTTTGGTGCATTTAGGGTGTTTTGGGGTGTTGCTGGTGGGTATTAGCAAGGCTGCTGTGTTGACTGCCGTGGGGTTGTATTATCTCCGCATGTTTTTTATCACAGGGTTTTATCATCGCTATTTTTCACATAAAACCTTTAAAATGAATCGCTTTTTCCAATTTATTTTTGCATTTTTGGGTGCTACTGCCGCACAGCGAGGGCCTTTATGGTGGGCGAGTCATCATCGATACCATCATCAGCACGCCGACACAAAACACGATCCCCATTCACCGCATCATGGCGGATTCATTTGGAGCCATCTTGGATGGTTTTTTGCTGCAGATGCCTACAGTACCAACTATAAAGCCGTGTCAGATTTGGCTAAATTTCAAGAACTTCGGTGGTTAAATCGTTATGATGTTGTCGCGCCGCTAATATTGCTCATCAGTTTATATGGACTAGGTGAATACTGGCATTATTATACGCCTAAGTTGCAAACCTCAGGGTTGCAGTTGGTTGTTTGGGGGTTTTTTATTTCAACTGCGTGTGTATTTCATGCCACCTGCAGCATCAACTCTCTCTCGCATCAATGGGGTTCACGAGATTTTGATACCCCTGACGAAAGCCGTAATAACCTTTGGCTTGCTCTCATTACGCTTGGTGAAGGATGGCATAATAACCATCACTTTTATTCTTACTCTGTCCGTCAAGGGTTTCATTGGTGGCAAATCGATTTAACCTTTTATATGCTTTGGATTTTATCAAAAATCGGTATTATTCATGAGTTACGGCCAGTGGATATGAAACGTGGAAAAATACGATGAAAACCCGTGTCTGGATTACCGGTGCGTCTTCAGGTATTGGTAAAGCTGTAGCACTTGAGATGGCAGCACGCGGCTATGACTTGATTATTTCAGGGCGCAACTTGGATGCATTGCAACAATTAGCTGACCAAACCGGTGCCTACGTGTTGGCGTTTGATGCTACTGACAAGCAAGCAAATTTGGATGCGGCTCAAGACTTAAAACAACAGTATGGGCATATTGATATTGTTTTTCTAAATGCGGGCAATTGTGAATATGTTGATGTGAAGGAGTTTAAGAGCGATATTTTTGAACGTATGATGAAAACCAATTTTATAAGCATGGTATACGGTGTTGAAGCAGCCCTTCCTTTATTAAAAGCCTCTAAAATACCACAGTTGGTTGGTATGAGCAGTGCCGTAGCTTTTCTGGGTCTGCCCCGGTCAGAAGCGTATGGTGCGAGCAAAGCAGCGATTCGTAATTTTTTACAAGGCTTGCGCCTATCGCTGTACCGAGAAAAAATAAAAGTGTCTATTGTTTATCCTGGATTTGTCAAAACGCGGTTAACCGATAAAAATGACTTCCCCATGCCCATGTTGATTACTGCTGAACAGGCAGCAAGAAAAATAGTAGCAGGCATAGAAAATAAAAAATTAGATATTTACGTTCCAGTTTTTTTTGTGCAACTCACACGATTAATCAGTATGCTACCCAGCAAAATGAGTAGCTATATTCTAAGAGCCCTCTTAAGGTAAATATGCGTATTGCAATTATTGGTAGCGGTATTTCGGGTTTAACAAGTGCTTATTACCTTCAAAAACAGGGTCATGACGTATTTGTGTTTGAGGCATCAGATTATATTGGGGGGCATACCAATACCGTCAATGTTTCACGCGCGGGTCAAAACTATGCTATTGATACTGGGTTTATCGTATTTAACCATCAGACTTACCCGAATTTCACGCATCTGTTGAATGAATTACACGTTGATATTAAAAACACAGAGATGAGTTTTAGCGTTTATGATCCCAAATTGAATTTTCAATATTCAGGGGGCTCTTTTAACGGGTTGTTTGCCGACCGCAGAAATTTATTTAATCCTAAGTTTTACCGTCTGCTGAGTGAAATCCATCGTTTTCATCGTTTGGCAAAACGCGTATTGGATTCAATGAACACCGTCAGCACCTTGCAGCAGTTTCTTACACAGCATCAATTTCACAACGATTTAGGCGCATTGTATTTATACCCATTGATTTCAGCGCTCTGGTCTTCACCTGGTGGTGCTATCGGTGCAATGCCGATTTATTTTGTTGCAAAATTTTTTGAAAATCATGCCTTATTGAAAATGCTGCCGGATATTTCTTGGAAAGTCCTTAAAAACAGTTCTTCAAGCTATATTTCGCCTTTAATTCAAGCATTTAAAGAACGCGTCTATGTTAATACAGCAGTTGTGAATCTACGTCGAGACGAGCAGGGGTTTAGTTTGTCTCATGAGACCGGCCAGGTTGGTCACTTTGATGCAGTTGTGGTCGCCACTCACAGTGACCAAGCGTTGCGATTACTGGACGCACCAACTGCCTTGGAAGTCGAGATTCTATCGGCATTTTCTTATGAGGATAACGATGTAATCCTGCACCAAGATGAAACCTTAATGCCAGCGTCTAGCAGGGCTTGGGCTAGTTGGAATTATAGGCTTTCCCCAGAAAATGATGCACACGCGATATTGACGTACAATATGAATAAATTACAAGGCATTTCGAATTCGGTTCCATTTTTTGTTTCGCTGAATGCTGCGCATTTAATTAATCCTGAAAAAGTAATTCGGCGCTTTTCCTATAGTCACCCACAATATTCGCTGGCCAGTCTTGCAGCGCAATCGCGGCAACAAGAACTGAATGCCCAGTCAGGCATTTATTTTTGTGGGGCTTATTGGGGATTTGGTTTTCATGAAGATGGCGTCAATAGCGCCTTAGCTGTGTGCCGGCAATTGGCAGAAAACCATGGATAGCGCGATTTATAGTGGCCTTGTGACTCACAAACGCTATAGTCCGGTGTGTCACCAATTTAATTACCGCGTCTTTATGATGTACTTGGATCTAGATGAATTAGATGACCTATTCGCATCGCAGTGGTTTTGGTCGGTAGAAAAAAACAATATCGCCTCCTTTCGCCGCACAGATCACTTAGGAGACCCCAATATATCCCTAAAAAAAGCGGTGGTTGATTTGGTGTATGAGCGTATAGGTTTTGTCCTTGAAGGCCCGGTGCGTCTTCTGACGCACTTACGCTATTGGGGATATTGTTTTAATCCGGTGAGTTTTTATTATTGTTATGATAAAACCAAGCAAGACCTAGAAGTGATTGTGGCTGAAATCAATAATACACCTTGGGGTGAGCAGCATTGCTATGTGTTAAACGTACGCAACGGCTCACCCAAGTCCGACGGCGCGCGGCTTAATCAAAATCATCATTTTGTTTTTCCAAAAACATTTCATATTTCGCCACTTATGCCGATGGAGCTAACCCATGATTGGTGGTTTAACACGCCAAAAAACCAATTACGTGTCCATATGAGTAATATTCAGGACCAGAAAAAAATATTTACTGCCCATCTCAATTTGCAAAGAAAGAACTTGAATAGTCAAAGTTTGGCGCATGCATTAATTCATTATCCCTTTATGACGGGTAAAGTCATTAGTGCTATTTATTGGCAATCTTTACGCACCTGGCTTAAAGGCGCACCGTTTTATTCTCATCCTTCGTCTTAATCGAGGTTAATATGATAAAAAGTTTTTTTAAAAAACTGTTGTTTATGCGTCTTTCAAAACTAAAAATTGGTCTTTTGACGGTGCATGATGGTGATGAGTCTTGGTCCTTTGGTGATCAGGGTTCCTCGCCTGGTTTAAGCGCAGTGATTAGGGTGATTTCCCCTAGTTTTTACTCCACTATCATCATGGGGGGAAGCTTGGGAGCCGCCGATGCATTTGTCCAGCAAGGTTGGGAAACGGATGATTTAACAGCCGTATTGCGGTTATTTTTGCGCAATCAAATCACACGTAACTACGAAGAAAAAGGCCGGTTTAACTTAGCCAAAGTTATGCGCTGGTTGGTCCATCAATTAAAACGAAATAATATCAAAGGCAGTCGGCGTAATATCGCCCAGCATTATGATTTAAGTAACGATTTTTTTAACTTATTTCTTGATGAAAACATGATGTACTCCAGTGCTATGTTTCCTACGGAGGATGCGGATTTAAATACAGCAGCACGATACAAACTGGATGTCATTTGCAAAAAGTTGGATTTAAAGCCCAACGATACCGTACTAGAAATTGGCGCCGGTTGGGGAGGATTCGCTTTGCATGCCGCTGAACATTATGGGTGTAAGGTTGTCACAACCACGATATCTCAACAGCAGTACGACCTGGCTAAACAACGAATTGCAGATAAAAACTTAAGTCACCAAATTACCCTGTTACAACAAGATTATCGGCACTTGACGGGGACTTACGACAAGATCGTGTCCATTGAAATGATCGAAGCCGTAGGCCATCAGTATTACGCTACCTTTTTTTCAACCTGTTCTAGATTATTAAAACCCAATGGGCAGATTCTGATCCAGGCTATTACGATTCAGGATCAAGTGTTTGATCGTGCCAAACATGAAGTGGATTTTATTAAACGGTCAATTTTTCCTGGGAGTTGCATTCCCTCTGTTACCTCGCTCTTAACTGCTATGACACGTGCCAGTGATTTACGTTTATTTCATTTGGAAGACATAGGATTGCATTATGCTAAGACCCTTCGTATTTGGCGTGAGCGTTTTTTTCAAGCTCAGGAAAACGTCACTGCATTGGGGTTTGATAATGCGTTTATACGGCTATGGGATTTTTATTTTTCATATTGTGAAGCGGGTTTTGCTGAAGGGTATTTAGGCGATATGCAGCTTCATTTTGTTAAACCATTGGCCATACGCGCAAAATGAGTCCATTACTAATAACGGGAATATCCGTCATTGTTTTTCAAATTCAGTGGTGGTTATGTATTTTCTCCGGCATCTATCAGCATGGGCATGGGCAATATGCGTATTGGATAGCGTTCGCGCTGTTTTTAATTAATTTACTGTACCAGCCTATAACACGACCGATGCTATTATTTTTTCTGATATTATTTAGCTGTGGGGTAGCAAACGATACTCTGTTGATGCAGTTGAAAGTATTTGGGTTTTCTTTTCAAGGCGCTTTAATTCCGGTTTGGTTAATGATCTTATGGGCTTGTTTTAGTGGATGGTTTCTTCACGCCCAGTGGCTAAATCAGAGATTGACCGTTATATTAAGTCTGTTTTCTATTTGTGGAACAGGCAGTTACTATTTTGCAGCTAGGCTCCATGCACTGACTTTTTTAATGCCGTTGCACTATGCGCTCATGATTATGGCTTTGGATTGGTTTTGTTTAGGGTTTCTCTTTTTTATAATCGTGAGATGCAGATGTATGAAGCGGTTTCTAGGATGACCTCCCAAAAAACGCACAAAGATCATACTGACACAGCCCTCAATAAACGGTAATATGAGCAATTTGCTCGGATTGTGATTGAAGCATGGTTTTTTCTGATGGCTATATAAAATTACCCTCCTATTTTGATTTCTCGCAAGCGATTTCCGATTTGAATTTGCCGATTTCTTGTTCCGAATTGCATGGGGTATTATGTGGTTATTTGGCTGCGGATGGTCAACGTGCGGGGGAGTCTTATTTGCGTGCATTGTTGGCGCAACGGGAATCCAATGACACGCGACAGGCGACCTTGGCTTTGTTTGATGTATTCAGCATTTCGCAACAGCAATTGTCACAATTGGGCTTTGAATTTGAATTGATGTTGCCCAATGATGATGCGGCGTTGAGTACACGAGCGCAAGCATTCAGTGAATGGTGTGAAGGGTTTACCCAGGGATTGACTGTGACGGGTGTCAATTTTGATAAATTGCAAAACGAAGAAGCGCAAGAGGCTATTCAGCATATTACGGAATTTGCGCAATTAGATTATGCAGCCTTGCGCGTGAATGAAGAAGATGAGCGTGCCTTATTAGAAGTCATCGAGTATACCAGGATGGCAGTATTGTCTATCCATGCTGATATGCAAGCCCAGCATAACAGTGGAACGAGTACCCAACACTAGGAGCGCATGATGGCAGAGGATTATAGATTACGGCGCCAAATGTTAGCCAAACAATTGCCTCCCCATTCTGTGGCGATTATTCCGGCTGCCAAAGAAGTATTGCGGAATGGTGACGCGGATTACCGTTTTCGGCAGCACAGCGATTTCTATTATTTGACTGGGTTTCAGGAGCCTGATGCTGTTTTGGTCGTTCTATCAGCACCCGAAGTAGAAAGTATTTTATTTACCCGCCCGCGTAATATCAGTGAGGAACAATGGCAGGGCAAGCGTCTTGGGCCGGAAGCTGCTTGTGCAACATTAAGCGTTGATAAAGCTTATTCTATCGAAGAATTGGATACGCAGCTGCCGACATTACTATTGGATAAACAGGCACTGGTCTATGCTATTGGGCAAGATATGGCTTGGGACAGGCGATTGATTAAGGCGCTGAAACAAAGCAAGCAGCAGCTGCGGTCTGGACGTACGGTGCCTGAGTCGATGTTGGATCTCAGTCCTGTCATGGGAGAATTACGTCTTATCAAGTCGTTAGAAGAAATTGCCTGTATGCGCGAAGCGGCGCGGATTACTGTGGCTGCGCATCAACGCGCGATGCGTGCTTGCCGGCATATGTGCTTTGAATATGAATTAGAAGCGGAATTGCTGTATGAATTTACACGTCAGGGTTGTCGTGCTGCGGCGTACGATTCAATTGTTGCCAGTGGTAATAATGCGTGTACGTTACATTATACTGCGAATGATGGGCCTTTGCAGGCCGGGGATTTGGTGTTGATTGATGCAGGTGCCGAATTTGCGTGTTATGCGGCAGATGTGACGCGTACCTTTCCGGTGTCCGGGCAATTTTCTGCTGAACAGCGCGCGATTTATGAATTGGTTCTGGCTGCACAACAAGCCGCCATTGCCGCGGTGCGCCCCGGAGTGGCTTGGGATACGATGCAAGAGACTGTGGTCACGATATTGACGCAAGGCTTAGTCGATTTACAGATCTTGAAAGGTAATGTTCCAGATTTGATTGAAACCAATGCGTACAAACCTTTTTATATGCATAATTCAGGGCATTGGTTGGGGTTGGATGTTCATGATTGTGGGCGCTACCGAATAGCAGGTTTGTGGCGTGATTTGGCGCCAGGTATGGTCTTGACGGTAGAGCCTGGGATTTATATATCGCATGGTATGCCAAATGTGGACCCACGTTGGTGGGGTATCGGAGTACGGATTGAAGATGATATTTTGGTAACCGAACAAGGTTATGACAATTTAACGGGTGCGTTGCAGTCAAAACCATCTGAAATAGAGGCCCTATTACGTGATTGATTATCAAGTAGATATTGCCATCGTTGGGGGTGGATTGAACGGCGCTGCGTTAGTCCATGCACTTAAAGCCACTGGGCTGCGGGTTCTGATGATCGACAGCCAAGATTTTTTTAAGCCGCAAGTACCCAACACCGATACGCGGAGTTTGACCTTATCTATTGCCTCTATGCGTATTTTACAAAGCCTGGGTATTTGGTCTGAGATAGCATCCACCGCAACCGGTATTCATACGATCCATGTTTCGGAACAAGGGTGTTTTGGGACGGCATGTCTCGAGGCGCCGGATCAGGCGCCATTGGGGTATGTCGTACCGATTCAAAATTTGGTGCAGGCTTTGTATCAAGACATGGATCGCCAAAGGGTGTTAGCTCCTGCGACGGTGGTTGCGTTTGATTCTGAGCAAAGGCTGCTTAGCGTGCAAATGGACGACAAACACTACACGGTACAAGCTAAGATTGTCGTCGCAGCGGATGGCTCTCAGTCAAGTATGCGAAGATTTTGTCAATTACCTGTGCAAATCAAAGACTATGGGCAACATGCGTTGGTGACACAAATTAGTTTAGCGCGCGCGCATCAACGAATTGCTTATGAGCGGTTTACGACTTCGGGACCGTTGGCGATGTTACCGTTGGAGCCGAAACGCATGGGATTGGTCTGGTCATTGTCTCCAGAAGAGGCGGCACGCATGTCGCAACTGGATGATCAGGCGTTTTTACAGAATCTTACCAAGGTGTTTGGTTATCGTTTGGGACGTTTTGTTGCAGTGGGCCAACGGCTCACGTATCCATTACGACAAATGTTGATGACCGAGTCTGTGCAAGGGCCAGTGGTTTTTATTGGGAATGCTGCGCATACTTTGCATCCGGTTGCCGGTCAAGGATTTAATTTGGGGTTGCGGGATGTGGCGATGTTGGCCCAAATGATCACGCAAATAGGTCTTGACGATCCGACATTATTAATGCGTTATCAACAAGCACGCCAGCATGATCAAACTGCGATTGCACGGTTTACCGATGGATTGGTTACGATGTACGGACACGCCAATCTGGGGGTGCGGATGGTGCGTCAATTTGGATTGTTGGTTTTGGACAATAATCGCTTGTTAAAACGGTTGGTCGCACGTTATGCAACGGGTTTGGGTGGTGTCGTGCCGGATTTGGTTTGTGGGATCTCATTATGAGTGATGTGGTTGATTTTGTGATAGTTGGTGCCGGTGTGATGGGTTTGTGTGCTGCGTTGGCTGTAAAGCAACGAGGCCATACGGTGATGATTTTAGAGTCCGGTCTGTTGGAGAGCGATCCTACGAGCGCTTCACCGCGGGTATATGCCCTCAATTTGGCTTCTCAGCAGTTATTACAAAGTATCGGGATATGGGAGCAAATTTGTTCCCAGAGCGCACCGTATGAGCGCATGTATGTTTGGGATGCCCAGAGCTCGGCAAAGATAGACTTTGATGCGCGGATGCTGGCCCAAGATCGGTTGGGGGTTATTCTAGAAGAAAATTGTTTGAAACAAGCTTTGTTGCAACACATTCGCGCGTGCGACATTCCTGTGATTACCCAATGGCAGACCAAAAAATTAGATATTTTAGATAACAAAATAGTGCTGCATTCTGAACAACAAAGCCATGCTGCCGGGTTTTTATTGATTGCGGATGGGGCACGCTCTCCTACTCGAGAGTTATTGAAGATTGCAATGACCACTTGGCCGTATCATCAACATGCGTTGGTGGCGATGGTTGCAGTTGAAAAATCGCATACACGCACGGCTTACCAAGTGTTTGGTGCACAAGGGCCTCTAGCCTTTTTACCGCTGTCTGATCCGCATCGTTGCTCGATTGTTTGGTCTAGTGCGGTGCCACATATTGAAAAATTGATGGCGATCTCGGAGACCAAGTTTGTGCAAGAATTAGCGCAAGCATTTGAACATAAATTGGGTGACATTCAATTACTGTCTGCACGGAAATGTTATCCGCTACAGATGCGACATGTACAACAATATGTCGGTGAGCGTTGGGCCATTATGGGTGATGCTGCGCATACGATTCATCCGTTGGCGGGTCTTGGATTAAACATGGGTTTGGCTGATTTGACGGCTTTTTTAGCGCTATTAGATAAGCAATCCACGCCGGTTTTGACAGCGCGTGCTTTGCGAGCCTATCAACGTCAGCGTAAACATGAGTTGTGGCAGGCCATTATATTTTTACAGGGGATACATCGCCTATTTACCTATGGCAATATGCCAGCGAAACTATTGCGACGGTTTGGGTTAAACGTGAGTGATCGCTTGCCGATGTTGAAACGTTTATTTATTGAACAGGCATCAGGTATTCCGAGGAATTGAAGCATGTTTAAAAAATTGGGGTGGCTGGTTTTGGTTGGTTTGAGCGGTTCGGGCGGGGTGTATGCTCAAGAACCCGTCATAATTACGGGGACCAAAGTACAAACAATTCAATTTACTACCCCTAAACAACATGGGAGAAGTTTGTCGATTCAAGGATTGAGGCCTACGGTTAAACGAGTTTCTGTGCTCAAATTAAATTTGACGAGAGAAACAAAAAACAATCTTGCGCATCGCATCACGGGCCTAGTTAGGCATCCAAAAATGACTCCTACCGCTGGGAATTACCCGAGGACTGTGCAATTGGGCATGAATAATGTGCCTGTTTTAGATCAAGGTGAGCATGGGTCGTGTATGACTTTTGCAAGTACTGCTGCGGTGGATGCGGCACTTGGCAAAGGCGATTATGTGAGTCAACTGTGTCAATTAGATTTAAATCAATATTTGAACCATAACGCTTTTGTGCAACGTAATTGGGAGGGAGGTTGGGGCCAAGACCTTTTTTCCCAAATAACTATGTTTGGCATTGTTCCGAAAGCAGTACAAACTGCGGGAGGCTGTCTGGGGCGTGTGGATTACCCACTTTATGGTGAAGATGTCACGGATGAGCTGTCGGTGTTTGACTATCATCAAATAAGTGAGCCCATTCAAGACTACGGTCTGTCTTTTAATCCTTTAATCCTTAAAGAGCAAATCAATTCTAATTTTAGTGATCGCGAACGCATCCTGTATCAAATCAAAAGTATTTTACATCAAGGAGAGCGCGTGACATGTAGTGTGATCTTGATGGGACAACTGCGTGATGATGACACGCCAACGGGATCGCATCATGTTACCAATGATACTTGGGTGCTGTTGCCACAAATGGCGGATGAATTAGCGGATGATGAAGAATCTTCTGGTCATGCTTTTGTGATTACAGGATATGACGATGATGGGATTGCCATTGATGCAACCGGCCAATTTCATCGCGGGTTACTGACATTACGCAATTCATGGGGCAGCAGTGTCGGAGACCAGGGTGATTTCTATATGACGTATTCATATTTTAAGGCAGCGTTATTGGAAGCGCATCATGTCAAGCGGATGGCAGGGGCTGATAGTCAGTAGCATTAAAGCCTAAAACTCATTCGTGGAAGGTATATAAGGCATAAGTAACTTGACCGGCTGTTTTGAGTTTTAATAGTTGCCAGAAACGCGGATCTAGTTTGAGTTCGTGCGGAGACTCTACATAGAGTAGCCCGTGATTTTTTAATAAATCAGATTGCTCAAATTGGTGAATGCATTCAAATAATTCTATATGAGCAAAAGGCGGATCTACGAAAATAATATCGAATTGGGTGGCGGGGTGCGCTTGTAAATAGTTTGCAGCTGACGCTTGTATAATAGATAGTTTCTCAGGATGAAATGTAGCCGCAGTTTGTTGTAAGTTCCGGTAAATAACCGGATTTTTTTCGACTAGTACCACGTGAGCGGCACCGCGTGAATGGGCTTCAAATCCTAATGCGCCACTTCCGGCAAAGAGATCCAGACAGCGTGCTTCGCGGATATCATGCATTAACCAATTGAAAACCGTTTCTCGAATGCGATCCGACGTTGGGCGTAAACCGTCTGCTTCGGGGAAGGTGATTTTTTTCCCGCGGAATTGTCCGCCAATGATTCGGACTGTGTTGTTTATTTTTTTCACAGAGTTTGTATTGGGCAATAAGATGCTATAATGCCATACAAAATTAAATATGTATATCAGACACTATGCTAAATTGGTTGAAAAAAAAACAAAACACTCAGAACCCAGACGATCTTGCGGTGCAAGAAGTGGAAGAAAATTCTGAAGTGCTAGAAAGCCCTCCTGCTGCGCCGGAGGTTCCCTCCAAAACTGAAAAATCCGATATTTTTTCACGCTTCAAACAAGGATTGCGCAAAACTCGGCATCAACTGGGTGAGGGTATTGCACGCTTAGTGTTGGGTAAAAAAGAAATCGATGCGGATGTACTGGAAGAAATTGAGGTTGCATTATTAAGTGCTGATGTGGGTGTTGGTATGACGCAAAGCATCATGCAGGATTTGGCGGCAGGGGTCCAAAGAAAAGAATTGGCCGATGGTGCGGCGGTGTTGGCTGTGCTGAAAAACAAATTAAAAGAAACATTGTACCCTTGTGCGCAACCATTGACGTTGCCTACCCAAACGGCGCCTTTCGTGATTTTATTAGTGGGTGTGAATGGTGCAGGTAAGACGACTACCATCGGTAAATTAGCCCATCTATATCAAAGTCAGGGCAAAAAAGTCATGTTAGCTGCGGGCGATACATTTCGCGCTGCCGCGGTGGAGCAATTACAAGTTTGGGGACAACGAAATAAGATTTCTGTGATTGCCCAGCACACGGGTGCTGATAGTGCATCAGTGATTTTTGATGCGTTGCAAGCTGCTACGGCGCGAGGCATGGATGTCTTGATTGCAGATACAGCTGGGCGTCTCCATACCCAAGACAATTTGATGACGGAACTGAAAAAAGTCAAACGTGTGATGCAAAAGTTAGACTCTAATGCACCGCATGAAGTGATGTTGGTGTTGGATGCCAGTATTGGACAGAATGCATTGAATCAAGCACGTCAATTTAATGAGGCAGTCGGGGTGACAGGGATTACCATGACCAAATTAGATGGTACAGCGAAAGGCGGTATTTTGTTTGCGCTGGCACATGAGCTGGGTCTCCCCTTTCGGTATATCGGCTTGGGCGAAGGGATTGATGATCTTCGGCCATTTGATGCGGGTCAATTTGTGGATGCGGTGTTTGATGATAACCTTTAATCAAGTCAGCAAGCATTATCAAAAAGGCCAAGATATTCTAAGCCAGATTAATTTTACGATGGACCAAGGTGAAATGGTTTTTTTAACGGGCCATTCAGGAGCCGGAAAATCGACTTTGTTAAAACTGTTGGCATTAATCGAACAACCTTCTGAAGGGTCTGTTCTGGTGCGCGGTAAAAATTTAGCGCACATCAAACGCCATGAACAACCTCAGTATCGTTCTAATTTAGGGATTGTGTTCCAATCGCCGCATTTATTAATGGACCGTACCGTGTTTGAAAATGTGGCCTTACCCTTGACGATTCGAGGCTTATTAACCCAAAGCGTTACGAAGCGTGTGCATGCTGCATTAGATCGCGTGGGATTATTATCTGCACAACATCATTTGCCAGAACAATTATCAGGTGGAGAGCAACAACGCGTTGGTTTGGCCCGAGCCATTGTGCATAAGCCGATGTTATTGCTGGCGGATGAGCCGACTGGCAATCTTGACCCGGAATTGTCGCGGGATGTGATGGCATTATTCTCTGATTTGAATCGCTTAGGTATGACTATTTTGATTGCCACGCACGATTTAGCCTTAATTGCGACGCTTAAACATCGCATGGTTGCTTTGAAGCGAGGCAAAATATGTTGAAATGGACTGACTGGTGGACAGAAGCGCATCAAGACGCTTGTCGGCGCAGTATTGGGTTGTTGGTGCGCCAACCATGGTCAAGTTTGATGACGGTGGTGATGATTGCAGTGACTTTGATGTTGGCGGTATTGTGCTGGATGGCAACCCATTATTTATCGGAATTCAATTCATATTGGCATCGTAGTGAGACGATGTCGTTGTATTTACGCCAGTCGCTGAGTGACCCTGAACAACAGCTGATTTTGCAAAAAATACGTGCGATGCCTGAGGTGGAATCGGCGACGTTGACGACGCCTACTGAGGGTTTGGCTTTGTTAGCTCAGCAAGAGGGCATGCAAGATATTATCCAGTCGTTGCCATACAATCCTTTGCCTGCCGCGATCCAGGTGATTCCAAGCGCCAAGTTGCAGACGCCAGAAGCCCTCAAGCGATTTTCGCAAAGTTTGCAAAGCAATCCTGATGTGGCAGAAGTGAAATTTGATTCAGACTGGATTGAGCGCTTGTATTCAGGACTTGGTTTTTTAAAACAATTGGTGCAATGTTTAACGGTGCTCTTTGCATTGTCTGTGATATTGGTTATCGGGAACACGTTGCGGTTGCTGATTCATAATCGTCATAACGATATTCAAGTCTTACAATTATTGGGCGCACCGGATCGGTTTATCATGCGTCCTTTTTTATTTGTAAGTATATGGTATGGCCTGTTCGCATCGGTTCTGGCTATCATTTTTGTCGATAGTTTATTGATTTTACTTCGTACTGGCCTGAATCATTGGGCAGAATCGTATCATATGCATCTTTCTATTTCTCTCTTACCAGTTCTGTGGATGCTGGGATTAACCACGATTGCAATTGGCTTAAGCTGGACAGGCGCCAGACTTACGCTAAAATACTATATAAGATAGCGTATCTTATATAGTAAGGACTGGGTGACATGATGTTAACCGATCGATTACAAAAAATTTTAGCAATAGAAGAGCAGGAGCGGAACTTTTATTTACAACAGTTGAAACCCGCTTTGAATCGTTTAGAACACGCCGAAGATTTACACGAAGAGCGCACGAATATCGAAAAACTAGTATCCGGCACGGCTTTTGACCGTGCATTTCATACTTTGGACGCGTCAGGTGTGCAGACCCAAGCTACTTTAGAGCATTTATATAAATTAAATCATGTCTGTCACGATCTCATGCATACCAATCACATGGCTCGTCAATCCGAAGTGGAAACGTTGTTGAATACCGTGGCGCAATCTGATTTGAATCCTATTGCTTTGTATTATCTGGGACGTATTTATAGTCAAGGGGATGCAGAGCGGGATTGTCAACGCGCAGATGAGTATTTACAGCAAGCTTTTGCCATGCCGCTTTCTGCAGCGCAACAAGAGTTGGGCTTGAACATTCGTGAATTGTTAGCCCAAAATTACGATCGCTGGCAACTCAGAAAAACGCCACCGCAACCTCAGAAATATGGCACCATTTATGCCGATCACTATGATGTTGCCAAGGGTTTGGAAAAAGATCGTTTGATTCCGCCCTATTCTGGGTATCGGTATCAAATTGAGAAATTGGACCAAGCGCGACAAGAATTGGGTTTGAGTTCTTTGGCGGAGCAGGAAGGAAGACGGTAAGGGGACTTCTCCACAACCCGAAAGGAATTTGAAATTTTCTCGGAATTTTGCATAAAAAAATCTGTGGGATTAAACACCCCACAGATTTGATCAAAAGAACGTACCTGGATGTTTAGCGGTTCATCTCCTGTGAGACTACGCCTGATTGATTGCCAATATCACCATTCGGCCTAGTTGCAACGCTTTCTGCAGTAGTACGTTTGAAGAGTTTGAAGCAACAATTTGTATACTGAGAAAGACGTTGCATACAAGTAGTGTTTGTTGGTTCAGTTGCTTCAGCGTTAACCACAACAGTCTCTGCAGTAGCATCAGCACGAGATTGCGCATA
>JACCDN010403558.1_pt1 | contig 48625 bp, 48 predicted proteins | sample 7441691 | NCBI WGS metagenome assembly JACCDN01 (sample SAMN15323439, study PRJNA562643) | freshwater metagenome | isolation source: river surface water | place: USA:Blue River Watershed | collected 2017-08-16 | reverse complement strand
TAGCAATGTGGCACGGACATAAGCCTGTGCACCGCAACGATCGCAACGATCGAGGGCATTAAGAGGTGTGGATTCGAGGATTACTTGCTCGGTCATCGCGCTCTCCGTTCACTCTAGTTTCAATTGGCTGGGGAAGTTCTTGTACATCTATGGAACATCATGCCAGTTCTCTTTATTCCCCGCTTGGTAAATTCATTTCAATCCTGTTAATTTTGCTGAGAATTGCCTGTTAAATATCGATAATTTGGGGTTATATCTGCAAGGGATATCTATATATAGGGGTTCTCGGCGCGCTTACCCAGATGCAAACCATTTGCTGGCTAATCTTTGCCCCCGTGGCCGACGAATTGAACTTCACCCCTGAAGCGGAATCTAAAGATAGCTACACCGCCAAGGACCTAGCCGTTCTCGAAGGCCTTGATGCAGTGCGTAAGCGCCCCGGCATGTATATCGGCTCTACCGACTCTCGTGGATTGCAACACTGCCTCTGGGAAATTATCGATAACTCAGTCGACGAAGCTCTCGCTGGTTTCTGTAAAAAAATTGAAATTAATCTTGAATCAGATGGATCCGTGGAAGTTCACGATGATGGCCGTGGAATTCCGGTCGATAAAGAACCAAAGACTGGACTTACAGGTGTTGAAGTAGTTATGACCAAACTCCACGCAGGTGGAAAATTTGGCGGTGGCTCATATGCAGCATCAGGTGGTTTGCATGGCGTTGGTGCATCGGTAGTAAATGCTCTTGCCGAACGTCTTGATGTTGAGGTCGACCGAAACGGCAAAATTTATTGGATGTCATTTAAGCGGGGAGTTGCCGGCGTATTTGATGGCGATGGACCAAAAGCTGAATTCACACCGCAATCTGGTCTGCGTACCATCGGCAAGATTTCTGCAAAAGTTACCGGCACTCGCACCAAATGGTGGTCAGACCGGCAAATCTTCTTAAAGGATGCCGAGCTAGATCTCGAGGATATCCATGCACGCGCTCGACAGACTTCTTTCTTAGTTCCAGGTTTATCTATCACCGTTAACGATAACCGCAAGAAAGAGAAGACCTCACAAGTCTTCTTCCATAAGGGTGGAATCTCTGAATACTGCGATTTCTTGCAACCTGATGCTCCGGTAGGCGATGTCATTCGCATCTATGGCACTGGCCATTACCAAGAAACTGTTCCAGTACTTGATGACAAAGGACATATGGTCTCAACGGATGTAGAACGCGATATGGAAGTTGATATCGCCATGAAGTGGGGAAGTGGCTTTGACACCACCTTGCGCTCGTTCGTCAATATCATCGCAACCCCTAAGGGTGGCTCACATGTACTTGGCTTTGAACGCGCTATCACCAAGGCCTTCAATGAAGCGATGCGTAACGCGGGAATTCTGAAGAAGAACGAAGCTGATGTCATTAAAGATGACGTTATGGAAGGCCTGACCGCAGTTGTCACAGTGCGTATGTCAGAGCCACAGTTTGAAGGTCAGACCAAGGAAGTTTTAGGAACTGCAGCAGCCACCAAGATTGTCTCTGCGGTCGTTGCCGACAAGTTGAAAGAGTTCTTTGCTACAACTCGCCGCATCGATAAAGCTAATGGCAAGTTGATCATGGAAAAGATCGCTGGTGCTTCTCGTACCCGCATTAGCGCCCGTGCTCACAAGGATTTGCAGCGTCGCAAAAATGCCCTGGAATCTTCATCGCTTCCTACCAAATTATCTGATTGTCGATCCGAAGATGTCACTCGCACTGAACTCTTTATCGTCGAAGGTGATTCGGCGCTCGGCACTACAAAGGCTGCACGCAACTCTGAATATCAAGCGATTCTGCCAATTCGAGGAAAGATTCTTAATGTACAGAAGGCATCTCTTTCGCAGATGCTCGATGACAAAGAGTGCGGTTCAATCATTCAGGTAATTGGCGCTGGTTCAGGTAAATCTTTCGAACTCGATGAAGCGCGCTATGGTCGAGTCATTTTGATGTCAGATGCTGATGTCGACGGCGCACATATTCGCTGCCTCTTGCTTACCTTGATGTATCGCTACATGCGCCCAATGCTGGATGCTGGGCGCGTCTTTGCTGCAATTCCACCGCTTCACCGCATTGAAACAATGGGTGGCGGTGGCAAAAAGGGTGAATACATCTACACCTACTCTGATGATGAGATGAAGAAAGTCACTGCTGATTTAAAGAAGCAGGGGAAGAAGTGGAAAGAGCCAATCCAACGCTACAAAGGTCTTGGTGAAATGGATGCGGATCAGCTACGCGAGACCACTATGGATCCTGACCACCGCACACTTCGCCGCATTACAGTTCCAGATGCGGAAGCGGCTGAGAAGATGTTTGAGCTATTGATGGGCTCAGATGTTGCACCTCGTAAAGAATTTATCGCAACAGCCGAAATTGACCGCGAGCAGATCGACGCTTAGCGTCCTTCGTGCTCTTCTTCTTCTTCTTCTTCTTCTTCACCATAACCACCAGCTGGAGGAGCAATTACCTTGTTGCTCTCAGTCGTTGAGATCGATGAACCAACAGCACCCAGTAAAAATCCACTGAGAACGTTATTTGGCTTTCCCTGGCCACTATGTTGATTTGAAAATGCGGCAGAGCCGTCACGACCGCAAATACTTTCGAGCACAGATGAACCACCAGGGTGGCGCTGTATGTAGGAAGTTAAGTTGTAGACATTTCCCTTCACAATACTCCAGCAATCAGTTGCAGAGTTATGTGCTGCAACCTTGGCGGCAGTAAGTGTGATCGCACCAGCAGCTGTGCCAGATTTCTCAGTTGGTGCGGGCGCCGCATCGGTAGTTAGCGCTGCAGGTTCTGCAACTCGATCTTCCCAAGCAGCAGTTGCCCCAGAGTGTCCGGCAGCAATAGTGAGAACCAGACTGGCACCAGCAACAATTGTTATGAGACCGTTGAGCGAACTCTTGAACAGATGTGATTGCGTAAAAGTTTTATCTTGTGAGCGTTGCAAGAAGTACCAGACAGCCACTAGAAACCCAAAAACTATGGCTACATTCCGAAGTTGCTCGCCTTGGTTTGCATGATCCCGGGGGAGCCCAACTCGTTCCGCTAAGGCCTCACCGGAAGTGCTAGCAATTACACCGCTCACAACAGCAATCACAACAGAAGTTAAAATCAATGGGAGATATCGCTTGCGCACCTTTTCGCTAAAAAGCGCAAGAACGACTCCGATTGCTGAAAGAGGAATGAAGACTGCTGCAGAATGCACAACGAGAGGATGTACTGGCAAACCAAAGATGAGATCCATTTGATAAATCCTATTCTTTAGGAATAATTCCTATTTGACTATTCTAATTCTTGAAGCCACTATTTAAAAGGATTTAGTGCTCTTGAGTATTATCACGATATTGTCACCGAAACGTAATCTCCAGAAACAGCCGAAGACAAGACGTTTACCTTGATGTTCTTATGAGTAACACTCTCACCAGTTTTTAGCGTGCCTATCAAACGACCATCACGATTTGTGGTCAATTTCGAAAAAAGAAAGCTCACTGCGCCAGTACCTGGTTTTATAGTCCCGTTAACCAAGTAAGCCAAAACTCCCTCTTGGCTCCCATCTATATTGTTTAAGGCAGATTTTCGTCTGTTTTCCAAGACCAGGGCTTCATTTTCTGACAACTTCACAATTATTGTTTTTACATCGGTATTCTTTTCGGTCAATGGCGAGATCAAGTGGGTCGTAATGGATTTGTTGTTTGAGTCTAAACAATCAATCTGACTTGAATCCAACCATCCGAGAAGGAATTTGTGCCACGCGAGAAATTCAGAGTTCTCAGTTGCTGCATCACCCATCAAGTCCCAAGTTGGAATCACAAAACCCGAGTTATTGTAGGAATATGGATGAAGTAGCCCTAAGAGGTGACCAGATTCGTGGACTAACCAATTGTATTTGCTCAAGGAGTCTTCGTATTCTCTAATAGAGCCAAAGGTTGCCCTTCGAAACTGTTTTCCATCAAAGGTATTCTCTAGACCGATAGCACCTTCAAAACCGATCATTGTGGTTGAAGGAGTAACGACATTAACAAAGTCGTATTTTGAGAAATCAACATCGGAATCGGCTGCATTCATGGCGTCAAGTACAAGCTCACCTGGATTTGCATTTGGTTTTGCAGGAGCATCATGGTGAGTATCTAAATTGTAGGTCAGTACGCTTTTCTTTATCGGATAAACTTTTTCCACGAGGTCAACTTTGAGATTTAGTTTGCCGTAGCTAGCTATTTTGTAATAGTTCTCTGCAGTTGGTTTTTGTTGATTCTTCCACACTCGAATTGGATTACCATCATCTTTGAGATCACTATATTCAACAAACAAAGTCACGCCTCTGAGAGCTCCAACAGAAGGAATTGCTGTGTTCCTTGGGAATCCAACACTCTCTGATCCGGTAAGTGTCGATTTAACCTTGCAAATCTCTATATCAGCGAATGCATTTCGAGATGTTAGTGGATATTCGGCCGCACTAGCTCTATCTGCATTGGGAGTTGGTAAAACCACATTCGGAGTCGGTAATGATTTTGCTCTGCTTGAATCTGTTACTGGTTTGGGGAGAGTGACACCTTTGTTCCAAATCAATTTTTTTCCAGACTTTATGCAAGTAAATCTTTTATTCCCAAATTCTTCCTTCATTCCTATCCTTGGACAGGAGGCTCCTGATTTAGGCGCAGCAATTGAGATAGAGGGGTTATAGCAAGTAAAAAATGCAAGCATAACCGAAATAAGAATCTTCTGTCTCATAGTAGAAACGTAGTAATCAGCCCTTGTATTGTCCATATCCTTGGAAGGTTCGCATCTCAATGGATTAATCGATACTGACAAGGTCGAAATACTCTTCTTTCCAGATATCTTCATCACCATCGGGGAGCAAAATCACACGTTCTGGTTTGAGCGCTTGGACAGCACCTTCATCGTGAGAAACCATGATGACAGCGCCTTGGTATTCAGTAAGTGCGCCCAATATCTCTTCACGCGATGCAGGATCTAAGTTATTTGTGGGCTCATCCAGTAAGAGCACATTGGCAGCCGATACAACCAGTGTTGCCAGAGCTAGACGAGTTCGCTCTCCACCTGAGAGCACCTTTACGGGCTTATGGACATCATCGCCGACAAAGAGGAATGAACCCAAAACGTTGCGGGCTTCAGGTTCGCGAAGATCATCTTTGGCAGACAACATGTTCTCGAGAATGGTTCGTTCAAAGTCGAGCATTTCGTGTTCCTGGGCGTAGTAGCCCAACTTCAGGCCGTGGCCGTGTTCAACTTTTCCAGTATCTGGCTCTAATTGATTAGCCAAGATTTTTAGCAGTGTGGTTTTTCCGGCACCGTTAAGACCCAAGATAACAACGCGTGAACCTTTATCAATGATGCAGGATACGTCGGTAAAGATTTCCAGCGATCCGTAGTTTTTCGATAGCTCTTCACCTGATAGGGGAGTCTTACCGCACGGCGCCGGAGTAGGAAAACGTAACTTTGCCACCTTATCTTTAACGCGCACATCTTCAAGTGATGAGCGAAGTTTTTCAGCGCGACGTAACATGCCTTGCGCAGCCGATGCTTTAGATGCTTTAGCGCGCATTTTCTCACCTTGCTTCTGCAAGATTTCTGCCTTCTTTTCAGCGTTGGCGCGCTCCTTCTTGCGGCGATGCTCATCTTGCTCGCGTTGTAGCAAGTACTGCTTCCAGCCCATGTTGTAAACATCAATCACGTTACGATTTCCATCGATGTAGAAAACTTTATTAACCACAGTCTCGATGAGGTTTACATCGTGCGAGATGATTACTAGCCCACCTGAATAATTAATGAGGAAGTTGCGTAGCCAAATGATCGAATCAGCATCAAGGTGGTTTGTTGGCTCATCGAGCAGCAGAGTTTCAGCGCCAGAGAAAAGAATGCGCGCTAATTCGATACGTCGGCGTTGACCGCCTGACAAAGTATTGAGCTGGTTATGAAAAACTGTTTCTGATACCCCAAGTGAGGTAGCGATGGCCTCTGCTTCTGCAGTAGCGGCATAACCACCAGCTGCATTGAACTCCGCATCAACTCTCGTGTAACGCTCTAACGCTTTCTCAAGTTCGGCACCTTCAGTTGTAGCCATCTCTTGTTCCACCTGCGCCATACGCGCTGCAATTTGATCGAGATCGCGCGCTGACAGGATGCGATCGAGCGCGGTTCCTTGATCCTCACCTGTGCGCGGATCTTGCGGTAGATAACCAATTTTTCCAGTGCGCTGTACCGCGCCTCCCGCCGGCAGAGTTTCTCCGGCTAGCACTTTGGCGAGCGTTGATTTTCCTGCACCATTGCGACCTACGAAACCGATGCGATCGCCGTGATTAATGCGAACAGTTACTCCAGATACCAAGAGCCGCGCACCCGCGCGAAGTTCCAGGGCAGAAGTTGAGATCATTTGTATAAGTCTCCCACAGAGCCAGTGGGATAAGAAATTACAACAGTGAGTGAATCGTGGTCATCCCATTATGACTATGCAGCACCGATTCGAGTTCGTCGTGGAACTGCATATGACTTTGCTACTGCTGTGAGTTCATCAGATACCTGAACGCGAATTGCCTGATCATCCTTGAGTAATTTGGTCAGCGCAGCGATTGTGGCCTTGAGCTCTTTAGATTCTGTTTCGAGTTCTAATTTGCTCATCTTGGTCAAACGGCGAAGTGGCATATCGAGGATATAGGTAGCTTGCTCATCATTGAGTTTGAAGTCCTTAATTAACTTCTCTTTCGCAGATGCCGCATCATCGCTACCGCGGATAATCTTGATGACCTTATCAATATCAATAATTGCCTTGAGCAGACCATCTACGAGAGAAAGTCTGTCTTCAGCCTTTGCCTTGCGGAATTCAGAGCGACGACGCACAACTTCGATACGGTGATCAATAAATACCTGAAGAAGCTCCTTTAATCCAAGCGTTTGTGGCTTTCCTTTAACGAGCGCTACAGCATTAATGGCGAAGGCATCTTCCATTGGAGTAAGTTTGAAAAGCTTTTCTAGAACATCTTCTGGCTCAAAGCCATTCTTAAGTTCAATCACGACGTTGGTACCAGTCTGGCCATCCGTTAAATCAACGATATCTGAGATACCTTGAATCTTCTTTGATTTCACAAGATCGGCGATACGTTCAACAACTTTCTCAGGACCGATGTTAAACGGAAGTTCTTTGATGACGATTCCCATCTTGCGAGAAGTCACCTTGCTGATTTCCACTGTTGCACGAACCTTGAAAGAGCCCTTGCCTGTTGCATACGCTTCACGTACGCCATCGAGTCCGACGATTTCTCCACCTGTTGGAAAATCCGGGGCAGGTAAGTGCTTCATCAATTGATTGAGCGTGGCCTTTGGATTTTCGATCAGGAACTTCGTAGCTGCAATAACTTCACCTAAATTATGTGGCGCCATATTTGTCGCCATGCCCACTGCGATTCCAGAGCCGCCGTTGACTAAGAGATTAGGGAAGGCCGCAGGCAAGACAAGTGGCTCGGCTAATTGGCCATCGTAGTTTGGTCCAAAATCAACGGTGTTCTCATCTGCTTCTGCAACCATCGACATGGCAGCTGGTGCAAGACGTGCTTCGGTGTAACGCATCGCAGCAGGACCGGCATCGAGTGAACCAAAGTTTCCGTGGCCATCGATGAGAGGTAATTGCATAGAGAAGTTCTGTGCCATGCGCACAAGCGCGTCGTAGATTGCAGAGTCACCGTGCGGGTGCAACTTACCCATCACTTCACCGACTACACGTGCGCTCTTTACATGTCCTCGTTCTGGACGAAGACCCATATCGCTCATCTGATGAAGAATGCGTCGGTGAACTGGCTTAAGACCATCGCGGGCATCAGGAAGAGCTCGTGAATAAATTACTGAGTATGCATACTCGAGGAAAGATTCTGACATTTCAGAAGAGACATCGATATCAACAATCTTTCCTGGAAATTCACCAGGCTTTGGTCCTATAGCCTTTGTTGATTTCTTTGGAGCTGCTGTCTTCTTCGTTGCCATGGCGGGTATTCTGCCAAGTCAAAGCGTTAAATCTTGGTACCTACACGCGGTCTTGCCCCAACGATTGCAACACAATGGGCCGCAACCTCAGCCCCAGCCATCAGAGCACGTGCCAAATCCTTCTTTGTTGCAAAATATGAAATAAATCCTGCAGCAAATGAATCGCCAGCCCCAGTGGTGTCAACAACTTCTGTCGCTATTGCCGGCACAGAAACGGATTCACCGCCACGACTTTTTCCGATGGCGCCATGCGCTCCACGTTTAATGACGACAGTTGATGCTGCTTGTAAGAGTTGATCTAGCGCCGCTTCAGCGTCGTTCATCCCGGTCAGATATTCAGCTTCCTCTTCATTAAGTAGGAGCACATCCATCAGTCGTAGCCAACTCTTTACTTCATCAATATCTACCTCTTTCATTCCACCAACAGAGGCAGGATCAAAGTAAATTGATAACCCAGCAGCTTTAATCTTGGAAATCATCGCTTTTATACCTTCGCGTGAGAAAGGATCTAGCGGTGAGTAACCAGAAATGTAAACGGCGTTGAAACCATCGAGCTCTGGTAGATCACTGAGTTTGAGACCAGAGTTGGCGCCGTTATCAGGGAACATCGTGCGCTCACCTGTCGGATCTACGAGTACAACAACTACGCCAGAGTGGCCGTTATCGACAACTAAGTTGTGATGGCGAACGCCGAGTGCATCAAATTCATTGACTAGGGCAGCTCCCGCCGAATCATTTCCAACATGTCCCACGATGGTGGCTCGCGCATCTGTGCGAGTGAGCCATGCGGCGACATTTCCAGCAGCCCCACCACCATGTGTAGAAATCTGGGCAGGGGTGTCGCTTCCGTAATTGATTTCAGAAGGCATCACAGCAATCTTGGTCACGACATCGAGCATGACGTCACCAATACACAAAACCTTTGCGGTCATGAGTTATCTGCTGCTACTGCGATATCAGCGGCTAGGGCCGAGTTAGATTTGATGATTTCAATATTTACCTGCAGAGATTCGCCATGAGATGCGGTATGAAAATGTTCAAGTAAGAATGGTGTAACTGCCTTACCGGTAATTCCGTTTTTAGCCGCCCCATCCAGACCGCTCTGCAAGATTGCATCGTGACGAGCTCGATCCATCTCCTTAGCAACTGGATTTGCAACGATAAGAGCGTGCTTATCTGTCTTAAGTCCATGGCGCGCCTTGATGATTGCTGCGATCTCTTCTGCTGAATTAACTTGGTGCTCAATAGAAAATCCTGAATCGGTAAGGTAGAAACCAGGAAAGGCTGTTGTTCTATAGCCGACAACTCCGATTGCAAGGGTCTCTAATCTTTCTAAGGTTGCTGCCACATCGAGAATTGATTTCACACCAGCGCACACGACAGTGATGTCGAGGTCGGCAAGGGCAGTCAGATCGGCAGATTCATCAAATGACTCATTAGCGCCGCGATGGACGCCACCCAAGCCACCTGTGGCAAAGGTATGAATGCCAGCCAAAACAGCTAGATGTGCGGTTGCCGCCACTGTGGTAGCCGCGCTTTTTCCGGTGGCAGCGATAATTGCTAGATCACGACTTGATGCTTTTGCAATGTCATCACGGTTTGCGATTTCAACAAGTTGATCATCAGTTAAACCTATGAGAACTTTTCCATCAAGGATTGCAATTGTTGCTGGCGTTGCGCCATGCGAACGCACGATTTCTTCAACCTCTCGCGCTACCTGAAGATTAGATGGACGTGGAAGCCCATGGCTGATGATGGTCGATTCCAGCGCAACAATCGGTTGACCTGCAGCAAGCGCCTTCGCTACTTCTGGAGATGGTGTAAATGCCAGCGATTTCATAGCGTGAACAATACTCGTGAGAGGATAGCGGCGTGCACTTGTCGCAGATATTGCCTTCCGTATTTGCCGGACTAGGTTTATCTAATGCGCATGATTACCTAGGATGTGGCGCAAGTCCTAGCGGTCGCGAAATCCTCTTTCTTATTGATGGTTTAGGTGCAGATGCAATTGCAACGTATCAAGATCAGATTCCAATTCTTGCGGCTGCTGTACATAAAGGTGTAGTCGCGACTTCCTTTCCTACGACAACTGCAACAAGTCTGGCCACTCTGACAACTGGTGCCATGCCGGGGGCGCATGGAATGTTGGGTTACACAGTTCGTGTACCGCGAAGTGGGGGACGCGTGCTCAACTCTTTGAAATGGGATGAACGAGTTGATCCGCAGATATGGCAACCCATACCAACTCTCTTTGAGCAAGCAGCTGCTGCGGGCATCACAACAAGTCACGTTGCGGCAAAACGTTATGAAGGTTCTGGCTTCACACGTGCAGTCTTTCGTGGAGCCCAATATAAAGGCGCCAATATCGTCTCTGATTTGGTCGCTGAAACTGTACGGGCGCTTTCGCAAAGCCCATCGTTTGTCTACCTCTATGTCAACGATTTAGATTCGGCTGGACATTCAGATGGCGTTGGCTCTGAAAAATGGTTGGTAGCGCTACGTGGAATAGATCAATTGGTAGCACAACTACTCGAAAGCGTGCCACAGGGAACCCGAATTTGGATAACTGCCGATCACGGCATGATCAATGTGCAGGAAAAAATCATCATGGGTCGAGATAACTCACTCCTGGTAGATGTCGCAACAATTGCGGGCGAGCCCAGGATGCGCCATCTCTATCTCACAACCGAATCTGCAAGCGCTGCACAGGAATTAATCTCTCGATGGGAGAGCGAGCTCGGCAACAAAGTCTCTTTATTTACGCGACAGCGCGCGATTGCTACGGGGTTATTTGGCGAATTGATGAGCCCTGATGCTGCTGACCGTATTGGTGATGTGATTGCAATCGCCAGAGATAATCTAGTTCTGTTGGACCCAGAACGTGCCGATAAAGAGGGCGAAATGATTGGCCATCACGGCGGCGATAGCTTGATTGAAAGTTCAGTGCCGCTTCTACTTGCGCAACGTTAAAGAATTTAGTTTTCTTCTTCAGGAGTTGTTTCAGATTTCTTCCCAAACATGATTTCATCCCACGATGGAACTTTTGCTCGCGCAGTGATTCCGTCTTGTGCGTCGGCAACTGATGGAGTCTCACGAATCACAGCTAAGCGAGGTGTTTCAGTTTTCTCTTCAGGTGCTTCAAAGATATCTGCAATCCGAGGAGCAGGGCGTACTGGTTCTTCAATGCGAGATGGGTGGGTCGGTTCAGAGTGAATCAGCGCGGTTGCCACTGGACGAGTTGGCGCTTCTTCATCGAGTAACCAGGCACCGTTGTTATCGGTTGCTTCAAGTGCGCGACGCGCCATATCAAAGTTCCATGTCGCGATTCCGGATCCATCGCGATTAGGGAAGTTGAGTTCAATATGCCAAACACCATCTGGCAATCGCCAGGTATTCCAAGAAATTTGATCTGCTTCGACTCCACGGGGGGTGAGCTTTGCAAGTACAACATCTACCAAAGTTAAATCGGCTCGATAGGCATCTTTTCGAATCACGAGTTCACGAGCGCGATCTAAAATGTATTCGCGCTCTTGCATGATTGGGCCAGAGAAACGTTGTACCTTCTCAACAGTGATCTGACCTTCACGTGCGATTTGTTCAAAACTTTCACCCGCACGTAGGCGCCGCTGAATCTCTTTTACAGGCATTGTTTCAACTGCATCAACAGCTGGTACTGATGTAAGTCGCGGTTGATTAACGGTTGCGCGCAAAGTGTCGCTGATGCGAACTGAATATTGATTTCCGTCGTTATCAACGAGCGCAAGATGGCTGCCATCTTCGGTCTTTCCAGTTAGACGGAGTTCGCTCATAGGGGTGAGAATAACTGATGAGGCGGTAAATTTTCGAGAGGAAGAGCCTCTAGACTTGCTCTATGTACGCCGAACTCCTGGAATTAGCGCAGAAAGTAGGCCATGACGCCGGCGCCCTCCTAATGCAGCGCCCACCTGCATTCGAGATTGAATCTAAATCCACAGCGATTGATATTGCGACACAGATGGATAAAAAAGCTGAGAAGTTTATTGTGGAGTCCCTTCTTGCTGCCCGCCCTGATGATGGGATTATCGGCGAAGAGGGTTCTGCAATCGATAGTAAATCTGGAATTACTTGGGTTATTGATCCACTCGATGGGACTGTAAATTATTTCTACGGATTACCAGGATGGAATGTCTCCATTGCAGCCAAAGATAAAGATGGCTCTATTGTGGGGGTTGTCACGGCACCAACGATCAATTCAACATGGTGGGCAACTCGTGGTGGAGGCGCTTTCTATAACGGACACCAGATTCATTGCAACGATCCCATCGAATTAGATCGCGCTCTGATTGCAACGGGTTTTCAATATGATGTTGCACATCGCACAACGCAGTTGGCAGATTTGGCTAAATTAGTTCCACATGCCCGCGATGTCAGACGAAATGGAGCGGCGGCGGTAGATCTCTGTCATGTCGCAATGGGCGCTCTCGATGGCTATTACGAAGCTGGACTTAAAGAATGGGATTGGGCAGCGGGTGGTTTAGTGGCCACTGAGGCAGGCGCGCACTTTGCACAATATGGTCACGAGCCGCTTCGCACCACGGTCGCAGCCGGTCCAGCGCTCCATCGCGAGCTCACCGCGCTCTTGGGAATGAGCGCTTCCTAAGCGGGGTTCGAGGGCGATTTACGCTCAAGGCCCCTTTTGTGGCAAGATACGCAGTCTGCGCGGTCAGATCCGTGCTCAATAGAATCGTCACGAACAGGAATCACCATGAACATTCTCGACGTAGTAGATGCTGCCTCACTCCGCAAGGACATCCCACAGTTCCGCGCAGGCGATGAGCTCAAGATTCATGTTCGCGTTATCGAAGGAAACAAGTCTCGTCTTCAGGTCTTTCAGGGAATCGTAATCGGCCGTCAGGGCGATGGCGTTCGCGAAACTTTCACAATCCGTAAGGTCTCTTACGGCGTTGGCGTAGAGCGCACCTTCCCAGTTCACACACCAGTGATTGAAAAGATTGAACTCGTTAAGAAGGGCGATGTCCGTCGCGCCAAGTTGTACTACCTCCGCGATCTCCGCGGTAAGGCAGCCAAGATTCGCGAAAAGCGTGATGGCGTCGAAGGTTACGGAGATGGAATTCTCTCTACTCCGGTTGCTCCTGTAGTTGAAGAAACACCTGTTGCCTCTGAGCCAGAAGCTGTCGCAGTTGTGGCAGAAGCTCCAGTAGTTGCCGAAACAGTTGCAGAGCCAGTTGCTGAGGCAGCGGTTGAAGAGGTCGCAGTAGCTGAAACCACTTCAGACACCGAAGCCGAGACTAAGTAACTAGCTCACTTCATGTCACGCAAGGGCTCAGTCCTTCGTGAGTTCCCGATTCTTGTAATCGTCGCGCTCGCCGTTTCTCTTGTCATCAAATCTTTCTTGGTGCAGTTCTTCTATATTCCATCTGGGTCTATGGAGAACACACTTCAAATTAATGATCGAGTGGCTGTCAATAAGCTTCCCTTCATCTCTAAAAATATTGATCGCGGCGATGTAGTGGTTTTTCGAGATCCATCCAATTGGTTACCTGAGCCATATGCCAATACGCAGAATCAGGTCATTGAAAAAATTAAAGAAGGTTTAGTGATAGTTGGAGTTCTTCCCAATCCAGCTAAGCAGTACTTGGTAAAGCGCGTCATTGGCGTAGCCGGCGATACCATCGTTGCTAAAAATGGCGTAGTCACGATTAATGGGAAGCAGGCTGACGAGCCCTATATCTTCGCCGGAAACAAGGCGAGCGAAGTTGATTTCAACGTAACTGTTCCAGAAGGAAAGCTCTGGGTGATGGGCGATCATCGTGGCGCATCTGCTGACTCTCGCTATCACCAAGATGATGTCAATAACGGATTTGTTCCAGTCTCCAAAGTTACTGGGCGAGTAGTTGCGATTATCTGGCCCTTTAAAAATGCCGGAACCGTTCCATCGCAGAACCCCATCAAATAGCTTTTCTAGATTATGAAAGCAATCGAAGAACTTCTTCGTAACGCTGGAATCTCTCCCGTAGCTGGCGTTGATGAAGCCGGACGTGGACCATGTGCTGGGCCACTTGTTGTTGCGGCAGTTATTCTCAAAGATCCCTTTGCTCCCGAACTAGAGCAGGTGCGCGATTCCAAAGAGGTTCCAGAAACGCAACGTGAAGCGCTCTTTGAATTAATTATGAATATTGCAGATTCTGTCTCTGTCATCACTGTTTCTGCTAGCGAGATCGATGAACGTGGCGTTCACGCTGCAAATTTAGATGGTATGCGCAGAGCGGTGAAAGGTTTGAATCTCGAACCAGCTTACGTACTCACCGATGGCTACGCCATTGAAGGGCTAGCAGTTCCAAACGTCGCAGTCTGGAAAGGTGATCAAGTTGTGACTGCAATCAGTGCAGCATCGATCATTGCTAAGGTCACGCGAGATCGTCTTATGGTTGAACTTGATGGCGTTTACCCAGAATACGGATTTGCCAAACACAAGGGCTATATCACCGCAGCCCACACCGCGGCTCTTGCTCAATACGGACCGTGTGCAGAACATCGAAAATCTTTCTCCAATATCGCAGCCCTCTTGCGATAGTTATGCACACTCCTTAATTTCTTAATCGCACATCTATCGGTGCTTCTTTACTCTGCCGCCCATGGCGACAAGCACTCGTAAGAAGATACCTGGAAAGAAGCAGCGTCTCGGCGCCTTTGGCGAAGAAGCGACAGCGCAATACCTGCAACAACGGGGAGATGAAATTCTGGAACGCAATTGGCGTATCCGAGAAGGAGAAATTGATCTGGTTTCGCTGAGCGCTGATGGTTTATTTCATTTTGTTGAAGTCAAGACTCGCAGTTCGCTGGCCTTCGGACATCCATTCGAAGCCATCGATCGCGAAAAAGCAGATCGCTTACAACGGCTTGCGCTGGCATGGCTAGCAACTCATGGTTGCCTCGGATGCGAGTACAGCATTGATGTCGCCGCTGTACTGATTGCGATAGATGGTTCACATAGCCTTGAGTATCGATCTGGAATTCTATGAGCCTTGGTCGAACTGAATCTGTATCACTCTTGGGTCTTGCCGGAAGCCTTGTTGACGTCGAGGTAGATATTGCAGATGGACTACCAGGATTTACACTTCTAGGTCTTCCTGATGCTGCCTTATCTGAATCCCGTGATCGCATCCGTGCAGCTTTAGTTAATTCTCATGAGGTGTGGCCAAATAAGAAAGTAACGGTCTCGCTTTCTCCGGCGTGGTTGCCAAAGAGTGGTTCAGGTTTTGATCTCTCAATTGCGCTAGCTCTCCTTATTGCGCAGAGCGCACTTCCACAAGCGCCATTTACGCAGACAACTATCTTGGGTGAACTTGCCCTTGATGGAAAGATTCGACCAGTTCAAGGAGTACTGCCATCACTTATCGCCGCCTATAAGTCAGGTATCCGTCGCGCGATAGTTCCAACTGCAAATAGAGCTGAAGCGCTGCTCATGAGCAACATGGAAGTCCTCACTTTCTCCACAATCCATGAAGTTCTCACTTGGGCGCGTACGGGAGTCGCTCCTCAATTACAGGAACTCGAACTTGCCCACACCGATACAGATTCTTTATTGGATTTTTCGGATGTAGCGGGGCAGAAGAGAGCGCGAGAAGCTGCTGAAATCGCAGCAAGCGGTGGGCATCATCTATTACTTATCGGACCTCCTGGTGCTGGAAAGACAATGATCGCTTCTCGAATTCCCACAATTTTGCCCGAGCTAGATTTAGATCAAGCGCTAGAAGTTGCTGCAGTGCATTCCATTTCAGGTGGATTAGGAGATCGTTCGCCGATGTCGCGGCTTGCTCCAATTATTTCTCCGCATCACACTGCATCGCGAGTTGCCATAGTTGGAGGCGGCTCACACATCATCAAACCTGGCGCTTGCAGCTTGGCGCATCACGGCGTTCTCTTTATTGATGAAGCGCCAGAATGTGCAATCGGAGTATTGGATTCTCTCCGCCAACCACTTGAATCAGGAACTATCACGATTACGCGCAGCGTTGGCAACGTTACATTTCCTGCGCATTTTCTCTTGGTGCTCGCTGCTAATCCTTGTCCATGTGGCAAATTCATCGGGAAAGGTCGGGCCTGCACGTGTACTTCACTGCAAGTTCGTCGTTATTTAGGAAAGTTGTCAGGCCCACTAATGGATCGAATAGATATGCGTGTCATTGTTGAACCAGTAGGAAGAGTCGAGATGGCTGATACAGAGCTAGGGGAGGCGAGCTCGGTTATCCGTCAGCGAGTCATCGCAGCGCGTCAAGCAGCCGCTCATCGCTTCGCTGATCAGAGCTGGAAACTCAACGCACAAATACCAGCACGTGAACTTCGCAGTACATACAAACCTGAGAGAGCTGCCATGAATTTCCTCCATGACGAGCTAGATCGCGAACGGATAACTGCTCGCGGACTTCATAAGGTAATTCGATTGTCCTGGACTCTCGCCGATCTGCGTGGAAGTTCTATCCCTACGCTCTCAGATGTGCAGCGCGCTTATGCGCTCCGCGAAGGATCTGAAATATGAAGAGAGAACACATCAGGCTCGCACTTCTGACAGCGCTTGAACCCGGAACCGATTACTGGGCTCGCGAAATTGAAAAGTTTGGTGTTGAAGAAGTGCATGCAGGGTTACTTGCCGGCAGATATGACCCAATTAAATTTTGCCGCGCTATTGAAAAATTACAGAGCTTCAATATTGATACCGAACTACAGAAAATCTCATCAGCTGGCGCATATCTTCTGACCCCGGAAGACCAGGCTTGGCCTCATCAATTGGATGAACTTGAAGCTCCACCGATTGCGCTCTTTATCAAAGGAAAGCTAGGAGATTTTTCAACACCTTCTCTTGCCATAGTTGGAACACGCAATCCCACACCGTATGGAATTCGCATTGCGGGTGACTTTGCAGCAGGCTTTGTTGATCGCGAATGGGACATCGTCAGTGGGGGAGCTTACGGAATTGATTCTGCAGCACATCGTGGCGCCTTGGTTGCAGAAGGCAGAACCATTGCTGTTATCGCTTCAGGAATAGATTCCCCTTACCCTTCTGGAAATTCTCGCCTCTTCGATGAAATCTGCGAAAACGGCGCCATCATCAGCGAAGTTGCACCTGGGGTACCGGCTCTTCCGCACAGATTTCTCACGCGCAATCGCATCATCGCAGCGCTCTCACAGTGCACTCTGGTGGTGGAAGCTGCTTTTCGTAGTGGCTCGCTTCGTACTGCGCGCGATGCTGCGCAATTGCTACGTCCGGTAATGGCAATTCCAGGTCCGATCAATTCGCCTTCTTCAGAAGGCTGTCATCGCCTCATTGGTGAAAGAGCAGCAGAGATTGTCACCTCAATCGCTGATGCACATGAACTGATTTCTGCTCTTTAGGTACTTTAACTCTTGTAATGAGAGAATAGGAGTATGAGTGATTTCCGTTCTGGGTTTGTTGCCATTGTCGGCCGCCCAAATACTGGAAAATCAACTCTGATCAATGCCCTCGTCGGTAGCAAAATTGCCATAACATCACCGCACCCCAATACGACTCGACATGCTATTCGGGGCATCGTCAACACTGAACATTTTCAAGCTGTATTAGTTGATACACCTGGTATCCATAAGCCAAAAACTCTCTTGGGATATCGCCTTAATTCTGTAGTCAACGAAAGTTTAGATTCGGTCGATATTGTCATGATGTGCCTACCCGCCGATGAGGTATCTGGAGCGGGGGATACTTTTCTAGCCGCAGAGATTGCAAAGTATCCTCGCGCGAAAAAATTTGCGCTCGTTACCAAGACTGATTTAGTTTCAAAGAAGAATTTGGCAGCCCGACTACTTGGTGTCAACGAATTGGCGCAAGGTTTCACATGGGATGAAATTGTTCCGATCTCAGCTGCCATCCACGATCAAGTTGACCTGCTCGAAGGACTTATCGGCCAAGCTCTACCAGTTGGACCAGCTTTCTATCCGACGGATATGAAGAGCGATCAAAGTGTTGAGCAACTTATCTGCGAATTAATCCGTGAAGCAGCGCTGCGCGATGCTCGCGAAGAACTTCCACACTCAATTATGGTCACAATTGACGAAATGTCTGAACGTGACGAAAAGGGAAGTCGTCCATTCTTTGATATCCATGCCACAATCCATGTTGAACGTGACTCACAAACTGGAATCTTGTTGGGACATAAAGGGGAGCGCTTAAAAGATATTGGTACTCGCGCCCGCAAGGATATTGAACGAGAACTTGGAGCTCGAATTTTCTTAGGACTTCACGTAAAAGTTTCCAAAGAATGGCAACGTGACCCTAAGTTGCTCGAACGTCTTGGTTTTACTGAGCGCTAATCGCGCCGGTTGCCAGTGCAATTAAAAGCGCAGTTCCCAAGATAACCCGATAAATCACAAACGGCGCGAAGCTCTTTGTGGCGATAAATTTCATGAGCCAAGCGATTACTGCATACCCTACGAAGAACGCCGTCACCGTTGCTACAAAAATCTCAGGAAGCGAGTAAACCGAAGAGGCGTTCTCAGTTATCGCAGCTTGTAATTGGAAGAGGCCGCTTCCGAAGACAGCCGGCAGCGCCAATAAAAATGAGTAACGAAGAGCGGCCTCTCGTTTGTAACCGAGGAGTCGACCGAGAGCAATAGTTGCACCTGAGCGTGAAACGCCAGGAATAAGAGCAAGTGATTGCGCCAAGCCGTAGGCAATTCCATCGCGAGCGCTGAGTTGGTTGAGCAGCTTTTCATTTCGTCCAATGCGATCTGCTAAGCCAAGAATGAGTCCAAAGAGAATGAGGGTGGTAGCGACCAACCAGAGCGATCTAAAGTTATTGGTGATGTAATCCTCACCAAAGTAACCAAGAATTACAATTGGAAGAGATCCAATGATGATGAGATTACCGAGTCGAGCTTCAGCAGACCCATCTCGTGTGAGCCACGCTTTTGCAATTGCCACAATATCTCGCCGGAAGTAAATCAATACCGCCAGCTCTGTGCCAATTTGTGAGATTGCAGTGAAAGCTGCCCCGGGATCTTTTGCTCCTGGAAGGAACTCGCCTGCAATACGAATATGTGCGCTTGAAGATATTGGCAAAAATTCTGTGAGCCCCTGGATCAGCCCAAGGAAGATGGCTTCAAGCATGGGTGAAGTATCTCAACTTTGCACAGTAGTGGGCTTTCGGCTCGCAAGATACGAACCAATTAATACAAGCGGTAGCCCAATAATTATTCCAAAGGTAAGTGGTTCACTTAATATGATGATTCCTAAAACTACGGCAAAAGCGGTGTTGAGATAGGTAACCAAAGATCCGCGCGCGACACCAATAATCGAGGCAAGCGCAAAGAATGCAACGAAGGCCGCACCAGTTGAAAGAACCCCTAAGCCGATAACGGCCCCAATTGCCTCCTGCGAAATCTCGTGCGTTGGCCATTGAATTACGGTAAATGGCAGATAGAAGAGCGCAGTCATTGCCATAGCAACAGCGTTAATGGCAATCCCAGAAACATGTGGAAGTGCTCCTTGCACCATCATTACCGCGTAGGAATATCCAATTGAGGCGACTAAGACCATGGCAATTGAAAGCGGATCAGCAGATCCAGTGATGCTCTCAATACCAACAACGGCAATTAGTCCAATAAATCCAAGAACCATTCCGATTAAACGAGTGTGATGCCATACGGTTTTATCTCCGCGCATAGAGGCAAAAATAGTTGCCCAGATAGGAACTGAGGCAACTAGTAATCCTGCTAAACCAGATGAGATCTTCTGTTCGGCGGTTCCAATCAGAATCCAGGGACCAATCATTTCTAAGAGCGCATAAAGCGCAACATACTTGATCCCCTTTATTGAAGGCATCAACTGTCTCTGTTTGATTGCTAGCGGCAGAAGTATTGCGGCGCCGATTGCAGTGCGAAGGAATACGACCGTGGCAGGGGAGAATCCATTTTCTGGATCAACTGCAACTTTAATGAAGAGATATGGAATACCCCAAAGGAATCCGACGAGAATAAAGAGGAACCAACCACGACGTGACATTTAGGCGATGACGCTCCTATACAAATTAACAGTCTGTGCAGCAACTGCGTCCCAACCGAATTGGCTCTGAGCTCGAGCGCGTCCTGCTTTTCCATACTGCTCAAGTAGAGCAGGATTTGCCATCAACTCTGAAATCGCCTGACCCAATGAAGATTCAAAGCTTGCGTGATCTTCTGTGTAATCAACCAGCACACCAGTCTGGCGATCTGCGACTACTTCTGGAATTCCTCCCACACGTGATGCCAAAACCGCGGTCTCGCATCCCATTGCTTCCAAATTCACGATTCCCAGTGGTTCATAAATGGAAGGACATAAGAAGAGATCAGCTTGCGTGAGAGCTGCCGTTAACTTGTGATGGGGAAGCATCTCTTTAATCCACCAAACGTTGGGACGCGTTGTCTGAAGTTCGGCGATAAGTGCTGCAACTTCATTTCCAATAGTCTCTTCATCCGGACTGCCGGCTGCAAGGACTAAGCCATATTCTGCTGGAACCTTTTTCCAAGCACGAAGCAGGTGAGCCAATCCCTTCTGACGAGTAATTCGCCCAACAAACATGGCATATCGTCCTGTGATACCAAACTCTTCCAACACTGCAGCGTCATAATTTGGCGCGAACTTAGCGGTGTCCACGCCATTGCGAATTGTGACAACTTTTCTAGGATCTACTTCTGGATATGCTTTCAAAACATCACTGCGCATACCATCGCTGACTGCAATGATTGCCGCTGCTGCTTCATATGCTGTTTTCTCAGCCCACGATGAAATTTGGTAACCACCACCGAGCTGCTCAGCTTTCCAGGGACGTAGTGGCTCAAGGGAATGAGCGCTGACGATGTGTGGCTTTCCGTAAAGCAACGATGCAGTATGGCCTGCCATGTTGGCATACCAAGTGTGCGTATGAATGACATCGACGTTCTGTAGATTGTGGGCGATCAGCAAATCGGTTGCAATCGCTTGTAACGCTGGGTTGGCATCTAAAAATTCTGTAGGAGTGTCGTAACCAAGCGCTCCATCTGTGCGAGCCCCGCCAAAGCAGTGAACCTCAACATCGATACCTGAAATTTGGCGAAGCGCGTGGGTTAACTGAACTACGTGAACTCCGGCGCCACCATAGACTGCTGGAGGCCACTCTTTGGTGACGATTCCAATACGAGTAGCGCTCACATGCCAAGAGTATCGCTTGGCTCTAGTGAGAAAGTTCCATCTTAGGTAGCCTTCTTCCATGGCCCGCTATGAAACTCCACTTGGAATTGTTCTTGCGGGCGGAGAAGGTAAGCGATTAATGCCACTAACGGCAGATCGCGCAAAACCGGCGGTTCCATTTGGTGGTTCTTATCGCCTGATTGATTTCGTGCTCTCCAATTTGGTCAATGGTGGAATGCGAAAGGTCGCAGTTCTCACGCAGTACAAATCTCATTCGCTAGACCGCCACATCACCACAACGTGGCGCATGTCGACCTTGCTCTCGAATTACATCACGCCCGTGCCTGCACAACAGCGCCTCGGTCCTCGTTGGTACACCGGCTCAGCAGATGCGATATTGCAGAACTTCAATTTAATTCAAGATGAGAATCCAAAACATGTCTTGGTCTTTGGCGCAGATCACGTTTATCGCATGGATCCCAGCCAAATGTTCGAGCAACATCTCGAGACTGGAGCAGGAATCACAATTGCGGCAATTCGCATGCCGCGATCTGAGGCGCATGAATTCGGTGTTATCGAATTAGCAGATGATGGAATCACCATTAAAGCTTTTCATGAAAAGCCTTCTAACCCGCCTGCTATGCCAGGACACCCCGATCTCTGCCTTGTATCTATGGGCAATTACATTTTCAAGCGCGATGTAATGGAAGAAGCTCTCATACTTGATTCAGAAGATGTAGAGTCGCGTCACGATCTTGGCGGAAATATTATTCCGATGCTGACCAACGCAGGACAGGCAAAAGTTTATGACTTTGCAAATAACGTCGTCCCAGGGGCAACAGATCGAGATAAAGGCTACTGGCGCGACGTAGGTTCTATTGATGCTTACTACGACGCTCATATGGATTTGGTTTCGATTCATCCGATTTTTAATCTCTACAACCGTGAATGGCCGCTGCTTACCAATCCACCTTCGCTTCCACCAGCTAAATTCAGCGCGAATGGAATCGCTCAGGATTCCATCGTGGGGGCCGGTTCAATTATTGCGGGTGGACATGTAAATCACACCGTGACTTCATACGACGTACACGTGGGCGCTGGCGCTTTTGTAGACGGTGCAGTCTTAATGCCGGGCGTGAAAATTGGTGATCGCGCAGTCATTCGTAAGGCAATCATCGATAAGAGCGTCATTGTTGAACCTGGCGCTCAGATTGGTGTTGATCTAGAACGAGATCGCCAACGATTTACTGTTACCGATAGCGGAATTGTTGTAGTCGGTAAAGGCGCAATCGTTACTGCGTAATCCTCACAACTTCTTCAGCTACAAAATCTATAGCACGAGCCGCGGTAGGCGTGAGCGCTACATTGGAAAAGAAGCCGTGAATCATTCCTTCAAAGCAACGATAGCTCGTGGTTACTCCGTCGCGGCTTAACAGCTCTACATATTTTTCGCCATCACTTAAGAGCGGGTCATACTCGGCCGTGATAACGATTGCGGGAGCTACTTTGGAGAAGGATTGTGCTCTGGCTGGAACCGCATATGGATTTTCGTGATGTTCGTTCTGTTGCAGATATTGCTCCCAAAACCATTGCATCGCTCTAGTCGATAGTCCATATCCTGTTGCATTCTCTCGATAGGAGACTGTCTCGAAATCTAAGTCATTGCAGGGATAGATAAGAATCTGAAAAGCTAGCGTTATTTCGTTATCACGAGCTTTGAGCGCGACTGCAGCAGCCAAATTTCCGCCGGCGCTATCGCCAGCAACTCCTAACTTTTCTGTATTCACACCAAGTAGCTCTGCATTTGAAATTATCCAGAGAAGAGTGGCATAGCAATCATCAAAGGGCACGGGGAACGGGTGCTCGGGAGCCTTCTGATAGTTGACGCTAATAATTGTGGAGTTGCTCTGATTTGCTAATCGAGAAAGTGATGCATCATAAATATCTAGAAAGTTGAGCACCCAACCGCCGCCATGAAAATAGATGATGGTGCGTTCGGTATCTGCGCTAGGTCGATATATGCGAATAGGTAGATCTGCAGTTGGTCCAGGAATAAATCTGTTGCTGACTTCAAAGAGTGGTTCTGCAGGCCCTGCTAGCGCTGGTCTGGTCTGAGTATTTCGCCGCAATATTTCAACCGGCGCTTCCCACACTTGAGGTAGACCTGCTGCGGCGCTAGCTTCAAGAAATGCTTGAATCTCTGGAGCAAGAGGCATAGCAATATTGAATCAGAGTTCTCCGCGAGAGAGAAGGTCGAGAACTTCTTGCGCACGCTCTTTCGTCTCTGCTAAATCGCTTAGGCGATTGATTCCAGCTAGTTGCTGAGCCATACGATGGTTCTTGGCAAACCGATCTCGATTACGAGATAAGAAATCCCAATACAGAGTTGTAAATGGGCAGGCATCTTCTCCAACTCGCTTTTTTGGATCGAAAGCGCAGCTCTTGCAGTAGTTACTCATTTTCGAGATGTATGCGCCACCAGAGGCATATGGTTTAGTCGCTAACTTTCCACCATCGGCGTGCAAACTCATTCCGATGACATTTGGGACCATAACCCAGTCAGCTGCATCAATAAATGCTCGTCGCATCCAGTCCAGAAACTCTTGCGGAGAAGTCCCAGTAATCAAGGCTAAGTTGCTTAGAACCATCAGACGTGGAATGTGATGTACCCAGGCGCGTGAGTGAATATCTTCAACGGTGGTAGCTACGCACTTCATCTCCGTTTTACTCGAATCTTCAAAGAGCGGCAGTAAGGGGCGGTTAGCTGCTAAAGAATTTTCATGGCGGTATAGATCACCGAAAAACCAATAAAGGCCATTGATATATTCGCGCCAACCAATAATCTGTCGGATAAATCCTTCGGCACCAGCTAAAGGAATGTCACCGCCCTTAAATCTTTTAAGAGCAGCTTCGATGACTTCTTCTGCATGCAAGAGCCCTACATTGAGATAAGGGCTCAGTAATGAGTGATTGACAGCCCAACTTTCCGTCGTCATGGCATCTTCGTATGCACCAAATTCATCGAAGCAGTGCGTTAAGAAGTGATCTAACTGTTGGAGTGCGGCCTGGCGAGTGGTGCCCCATGTGCTGTCGGGAAGTTTCCCAAAGACTGGAAGCTTGCGATCTACTATCTCTTGCAATACCCGCTCATCAATCGCATCACGAGAATGTTGAAGATAGGCAGGCCATCTGTGTTCGCCTTTAGGAGGCGGCAAGCGATTGTCCGCGTCGTAATTCCATTTTCCACCGATTGGCTCGGCCCCTTCCATCAAGATGTTGAGTCTTAATCTCTGAGCGCGATAGAAATTCTCCATCACCAATGTCTTTTGCGCGCTTGCCCATTGAGAAAAGAGTGGTCGGGGAGTAAGAAAGAAATCGTTGGGATGAAGGGTTATGCCAAGTTCTTGAAATTGTTTGAGCTGGCGATGCGATGATGGTTCGGTAGCGACAATATGGCTATCTGGATTTGCGAGGCGATACTGAGCTATTCCGGCAGGAGTATCGGGACTGCGAATGAGCTCCACTTCAAATCCTTCAGCAACGAGGTCTTGCAAGAAGTGATCACGGGCTGAAATCAAAAAGAAGAGTCTTTGGACATGCCAACTTCGAGTCGTGAGCATCCGCTCACTTTCGACAACGAGAACTCGGTGAGTAGCAGGAGTTGCATTCTTGAGGGCGCCGTAATGGCGATGCAAATGATCGTTAAGAAGAAGAATTGTTTCTTTGGGAGCTACCAAGATTGCGTTCTATCTCGCAGTGAACGATATTGCGCAACCACTTCAGGGGTTGCCGCGGCATTTGCAGAGTGAACCGGACCTAAATTCCATTGCGGAGCTTTCTCTGTTCCAAGGAGAGCCCACGCTGCTTGGCGCGCTGCACCATCTGCAACATATTCACCAGGTTCTGGCACGAGAACTTCACGGCCAAATAGCGCTGAAGCAATCGATGAAATCGCCGGATTCTTTGCCGCCCCGCCTATAAGCAGTACGCGTTTTACATCAACACCCAACTGCACTAGTGCATCTACGGCATCAACTAGCCCACACAACATTCCTTCAATCATGGCGCGTGCAATATTTTCGGGGTTGGAATTACTCAAATTCATCCCCGCAAAGACTCCCTTTGCATGTGGACGATTTGGTGTTCGTTCTCCTTCAAAATATGGAAGAAGGGTTAAGCCTTGCGCTCCAGGTTGCGCAGTCAGTGCCAATTGGCCGACTTCATCATGGTTCTTACCCAGTATGCGAGTTGCTGCATCAAGAATTCGTGCGGCGTTCAGTGTGCATACGAGTGGCAGATAGCGCCCAGTTGCATCAGCGAAACCAGCGACTGCGCCACTTGGATCATGTGTTGGCGTATCTGAGATAGCAAAAGCTGTACCGCTTGTGCCAAGTGAAACAACAACATCGCCAGGTTCTGCTTGCACTCCCAGGGCTGCTGCTGCATTGTCGCCAGCGCCAGCTGCAATCGGAAGCCCTTTCAAAGTTTCACCACCAAATTGTGCAGGAGCCACGATACGTGGAGTGATGATTGAGCGCTCTGTACGAAGGGCAGAACTTAAGATGTCATCGCGATAGGTTGAAGTTACTGGATTGAAATATCCAGTACCAGAAGCATCGGATCTATCGGTAAAGAGAAGGTCAAAGTTTTTTCCACCTTGTAATTGCCACGATAACCAGTCATGAGGAAGGGCAACTGCAGCAACGCGCGCAGCGCTTTCTTTTTCGTGATCTGCAAGCCATCGCAACTTAGATGCTGTGAATGCTGCAACTAACACAGAGCCGACTTCTTCAGCAGTTTTTGCCGGACCACCTAATTCTTGGTTGAGATCATCGGCTGCGGTAGCAGAACGCGTGTCGTTCCATAAGAGCGCCGGCCTAATAACGTTACCTGCTTCATCCAGCGTTACCATTCCGTGTTGCTGGCCACCGATTGAAATTGCACTGACATCATCCAATCCGCCTGCTGCGGAAATTGCGCTATCGAGCGCTGTCATCCAATGTGCTGGATCGACCTCGGTGCCGTCTGGGTGAGGGGCGCGACCTTGGCGAATTAACTCACCAGTATCTGCGTGACGAATCACAACTTTGACTGATTGCGTAGAAGAATCTACGCCCGCCACTAATTTTCCCGTTTGGTGGTCATGATTAGCCATGGGCAAAGGCTAGACTGTGCCAGTCAGTGTTGACCACAGCAGGCTTAATTACAGCCAAAACTCACTTTATTTTGGAGCGTTGCAATGCGTATTGGAATTCTTACTGGTGGCGGAGACTGCCCAGGACTCAACGGCGTAATTCGCGGAGTAGTCACAAAGGGAATCAAAGAGTACGGCTATGAATTCGTTGGATTCCGTGATGGCTGGAAGGGTCCACTTGAAGCGCTCACCATGCCACTAGACCTTGCAACGGTGAAGCCAATTCTGGCTAAGGGTGGAACCATCCTTGGTTCATCACGTACCAATCCATTTAAGATTGAAAACGGCGTCGAAAAAATCAAGCAGAATCTTGCTGATCAGGGGATAGATGTTCTGATTGCAATCGGCGGCGAAGATACTCTGGGAGTTGCTACCAAACTGGATGCGCTAGGCGTCAAAGTCGTGGGAGTTCCTAAGACAATCGATAACGATCTCAATAACACCGACTTTACCTTTGGCTTTGACACATCAGTAAATATTGCTATGGAGGCAATTGATCGTCTTCATACAACTGCAGAATCGCATCACCGACCACTAATCGTTGAAGTTATGGGTCGCCATGCTGGGTGGATTGCACTGCATTCAGGACTTGCTGGAGATGCCGCCTGCATCTTGATTCCGGAAGTTAAGTTCTCGGTCGACAAGGTCTGCGAATATGTGAATTCTCGCTTTAAGACAGGAACAGCTCCCATCATTGTGATTGCAGAAGGTGCGATTCCACAAGATGGCGACATGGTCACAAAAGATCAGCCACTCGATGCTTTCGGACACGTCCAACTATCCGGAATCGGTGACTGGCTTGCCAAAGAGATTGAGGCAAAGACAGGCCATCAAACACGTTGCACAGTGCTTGGGCATATTCAGCGTGGTGGAACTCCATCAGCCTTTGATCGCGTTTTGAGCTCCCGCTTTGGATTGGAAGCAATTACTGCAGTCCACGAAGGTGATTTCGGCAAGATGATGGCGCTACATGGAACCAAGATCGCTCGAGTGCCTCTTGCATCAGCGACCGATGTTCTTAAGACCGTCCCAATCGAGCGCTACGAGGAGATCACTTCGTTCTTTGGTTAATCTCATCGCGAGATTGCTGCCAAATTGCCTAGTCTTATGACCATGAGCGCTCACATCCCACAGCTGGATAACCTCTTTAACCCATCCTTAGTTGCTGCGCAACAGCCCAACTGGCCAGGTGGAAAAGATGGCGAGCCACTTGCTAAAGCGGTTGCAGATCTTCGCGCTCTTCCTCCGCTTGTCTTTGCAGGAGAGTGTGATGATCTCAAGGCAAAGATTGCCGAAGCTGCGGCGGGGCGAGCATTCTGGTTACAAGGTGGAGATTGCGCCGAAACTTTTGCTTCAGCAACTGCAGATTCAATTCGCAATCGAATCAAAACCATTCTGCAGATGGCAGCAGTTTTACAGTATTACTCAAGCTTGCCCGTGATCAAAGTTGGCCGCATGGCTGGGCAATTCGCCAAGCCGCGTTCAAATGATCTTGAAACACGTGGGGATGTCACGCTTCCGGCATATCGTGGAGATGCAGTTAACGATATTGAATTTACCGAAAGTGCGCGCACGCCAGACCCACAGCGGTTGGTGCGCGTTTACAACACTTCGGCGGCAACTCTTAACTTGGTGCGTGCTTTTACGCGAGGTGGGTTTGCCGATCTGCGCCAGGTTCACGAATGGAATAAAGGTTTTATTCGAGATTCACAGTTTGGCGAAAAATACGAGCAGATGGCCAATGAAATTGGTCGCGCACTTTCATTTATGCAATCTGCTGGCGTAGACCCCGAACAATTTAAGGCAGTTGATTTCTACGCAAGTCACGAGGCGCTCATCATTGAGTATGAGAAGGCCCTGACTCGTATCGATTCTCGTACCCAACTTCCTTATGATGTCTCAGGCCATTTCATCTGGATTGGTGAACGCACCAGACAGCTCGATGGCGCTCATGTTGATTTTGCATCCAAGGTGCGCAATCCAATCGGTGTAAAGCTCGGCCCTAAGTCGACAGTAGAGGATGCGCTAGCCCTCATCGCAAAACTCAATCCAGATAATGAACCGGGAAGAATTACATTTATTACCCGTATGGGTGCTGGCAAAATTCGCGAAGCACTTCCTGCTCTTGTCGAAGGCGTAACTAAATCAGGCGCTCAAGTACTGTGGGTTTGCGATCCGATGCACGGCAACACCTTTGAATCAAAGAACGGTTACAAAACCCGTAATTTCGAGGATGTACTCGATGAAGTACGCGGCTTCTTTGAAGTACACAAGAAGCTAGGCACGCACCCAGGTGGCATACATATTGAACTTACCGGGGATGATGTCACCGAATGCCTCGGCGGTGGCGACCAAATTTCTGAGAAGGATTTGGAATCACGCTATGAAACAGCCTGCGATCCACGTCTAAATCACTCACAATCACTCGAGCTCTCATTTTTAGTTGCTGAAATGTTGCGCGACCGCTAACTTTGCGAGCGTGGCGCTTCTTCTCTCAACTATTTCAACGCCAATCGGAAATCTCAATTTGATAGCCGATGAACACGTTCTGCTTGCCGCAAATCTCTCCTCCATAAAGTCTTTGAAAGAGAGCCTTGATGGCGAAGATGTGATGAAAGAATTTAAGAGCGTCTCTAGGATTCCGATCATTACAGATTTAATTGGGGACTACTTTGATGGAGATATCCAAGCTATCAACTCAATTAGTGTGCGTCAGCCCGGAGCGCCCTTTTCGCAGGCTGCCTGGAAAGCAATGCGAAAAGTGAAGGCGGGCAAAGTGATTTCATACAGTGAACTTGCCGATCGCGCCGGAAGCCCTACCGCGGTTCGCGCTGCTGGAAGTGCATGCGCAAAAAATGCGATTGTTTTAGTAGTGCCTTGTCATCGAATTGTGAAAACCGGTGGAGCGCTAGGAAATTATGCTTACGGATTATCGAAAAAAGAGTGGCTACTTCGCCACGAGGGAGCGCTTTAGAATTTCAATCGCTTCATCGCATTGCGCATCATCAAAATCTAGGTGTGTTACTAGGCGGGCATAGTAAGGACCCAGAGCGCTGATCCAAAGCCCAGCAGCCTTACAGCGTTCGCTTAACTCTGTAGCTGATATTCCGAGTCTAGAAAGTTCCAATCCGACGATGTTGGTAACGACCTTGTCAGGGTTTAGCAAAGTAGGTTCTATAGCTGCAATTGCTTTTGCAATTTTCTGCGCGCGCGCATGGTCATCCGCCAATCGCGCGATGTTGTTATCGAGGGCGTAGTGGCCGGCAGCAGCAATCATTCCAACCTGTCGCATTCCAGCGCCGTAGCGCTTACGCCAGATTCGCGCTTCGTTGACCCGCTCTCTTGTTGAGAGCATGACTGAGCCAATTGGGGCTCCTAAGCCTTTTGATAAGCAGACGCTAATTGTGTCGAAGTGCTTGCCATAATCTACAAAGCTGACGCCAGAGGCAATATGTGCATTCCAAATGCGAGCTCCATCAAGATGCATTGCGATTCCACGAGCGTGAGCGGCGCTTGCCAACTTTTCGATTTCCGAGATTGGCTGAACTGTTCCGCCGCCAAAGTTGTGGGTATTTTCAACAGCTATTGCTTTAGTGGAAACTAGGTAAGGTCCAGCGCTTTCATGTGCGATAGCGAGCGGATCTTCTGCACGTAGTAGCCCATCTTCAGCGGGCCACGTGCGAGTGGTAATTCCACTAAAAGTGGCTGCCGCGCCTAATTCGGCGCGCACAATATGTGAACGAGTCTCAACAATTAATTCTTCGCCAGGCTTTACCAAAGTGCGAATCGCTAATTGATTTGCTAGAGAACCAGTCGGACAGAACAGACCTGCCTCTTGCCCAAAGAGAGCTGCTACTCGCTCTTCTAGAGAGTTAACGGTGGGATCGTCTCCATAGACATCATCGCCAACAGCAGCTTTAGCCATCGCCTCGCGCATGGCAGGGCTAGGTTGAGTAACCGTGTCTGATCTGAGATCGATTGCCATCTTAAGACTCCTTGAGGACAATCATAAACATAGCGGTCAAGACCATAATTCCACCAAAGAGCGCCTTTATTGTGAGTGATTCTCCTCCAAAGAGCACTGCAAAAATTGCAGCAAAGACAACTTCCATCGTAAGAATGACTGCAACCTTAGTCGCGCTCATATGCGCTTGCGACCAAGTCTGTACAATAAAAGCCAGTGCGGTACAGATTATCGCTGTGTAAAAAACTACTAACCAACCGCTGGTATTAACAGGCAAGTCATATCCTTGAGCAAACGACAGTACGCCAGTCATAAATGCACACGTTGCTAATTGCACAATGGTGAGCGCATACACATCAAGACCATTACTCCATTGCCCCAGAGTCACAATATGAGCGGCAAATGCAATCGCGCAGAGAAATACCAGAAATTCACCGAACCCTACGCTCCAACCTCTGAGTGATAAAAGGGCGAGGCCGCAGGTAGCAAGTGCAACGCATCCCCATGTGAAGGGGCTAATCCGCGCCTTCAATATCAATGCAGCTATCAAGGGAGTTGCAACAACATAAAGTCCGGTGATAAATCCAGTGATAGCAGCACCGGCTATAGCTAAGCCCAAAGTTTGAAGAACATAGCCTGCGCCAAGGAATAGACCAGCAATAAATCCTTTACGCAAAATCTCAGGAGTTATTTCTTGAATGATTGAAGGTCGGAGAGCAAGCATCGCAAGGACGGCGACTAAGAAACGAGTAAAGAGAAAGCTATTCACCCCTTGCTTTTCGATGGGATCTTTCATCACCACAAAGGCCATTCCCCACGAAGCAGAAACAGCAAGAAGCGCCCAGGGGGCGACCTTCATCTTAAGTGCGTGTTGTGAACTCATCCACGCAACTTCTTGAGGAGAGCAACTTCCTTGCCGTGTTCTGGCTCCATGCCAGGAGTTTCGAGAATAAGGGGGGCGTTGACTACCGCAGGATGCTTGAGTAACTCTGCAAAGGGATCGACTCCAATAAAACCATCACCAATATTTTGGTGGCGATCCTTGAGCGCACCACACACATCCATCGAATCATTCGCATGAATCAACTGAATACGTTCAATGCCGGCAACCTCTACGAGCAAATCGAGAGTCTCTTTCATGCCACCTTTTTTAGCAATGTCATGGCCAGCAGCAAAGACGTGGCAGGTATCCAAGCAGATGCCTACTTTTGGGTGATATTCAAGGGCCTTTAAGTAATTCTCAAGATCTTCGAGTCTCTTTACTAGCGACTGACCTTGGCCAGCAGTCGGTTCAAGCAACAGCATCGGAGCATCATCATTGAGAGCTTCAAGAATAGGCATGACACCTTTTTTAATCTGCTTCCAGGCTTTTTCAACAAAATCTTCTTTTACAGCAGAACCCGTATGAACAACAACGCCCAGCGCACCGATTTCCTGCCCGCGCTTGAGCGAATACTCAGTAGAGGCGAGCGAGTTTTTATACGTGTCCTCTGTCGGAGAACCAAGATTAATTAAGAAAGGCGCGTGCACGTAAGTTTCAATATCGAGAGCGAGCGCCTTTTCACGAAAGAGGGCGTCAGCATCGTGATTGGTTTCTGGCATTGCCCATCCACGAGGGTTAGATGTAAATACTTGGATTGCTTCCGCTCCAATGGTCTCGGCATACGCGACGGAACGCTTGGCCATGCCTCCGGATGTAGGGGTGTGGGCGCCGATTCGCGGCTTCTTTGTTGCGGGCATCTGCTTAGCCTACTGTGATGGTCACAGTACTGCCACGCTTTACCTTCGTGCCTACCTTTGGTGAAATGTTGGTGACCTTCTTCACCGTCTTTTTACCAATCTTTTTCACAACTACTTTCAGGTCAAGATCTTTCAGAGCTTGTACCGCTTTCACCTCTTCCAGCGAGAAGATATTTGGGATGTAGGCATATTGGGTGCCCTTAGAAATAATAAGCGCAACTTTGGAGCCTTTATCTGCTGTGCCGCCACCAGGCGGAGTTTGTGCAACTACTTCTCCAGGAAGTTGTGTCTCACTAAATGCATAGGTTGAGTCAACGACGAATCCTGATTCTTGAAGTTCGTTGAGCGCCTGATCGGAACTCTTTCCAACGTAATTTGCTAGAGCAACTTGCTCTAGCCCTTTTGAAATTCGCAGAACAACCAAAGCATTTCGCTTTACTTTTTCTCCAGAAGGTGGGTTTGAATCAATCACATAACCTTTAGGAATTGTGTTGCTAAATTCCTCAGAATTTGGTTGAAGAGATAGCGGCATTTCACCTAAGAGGCGACGCGCAACAATAGGCGTGAGTCCTTTGACCATGGGTAGAACGAAACGCTCAGGGCCTTTTGAGAGAATCAATTTAACCGCAGCGTTTTGATCTACCCGTCCGCCTGCTTCGGGAATAGTTTGAATGACGCGACCTTCCGGAATATCTTCACTGAATTTGCGCTCCACAACCACAGAAGTAAGTCCAAGAGGCGACAAGGCAGCTGAAGCTTCGGCCTCAGTGGCTCCAACGGTTGAAGGAACGACAACGCGAGAACCTGGACCAATGAGTACATACCAGCCCGTTATGCCCACTGCTATCGCCATCAATAGCGCAATCTTGCGATTTCGCCTGACTCGCTTGCTCGCCTTCTTCCGCTTTCTCACCTCTTCTGTCGTCTCACGAGGAGTTGGAACTGGAATCGCCTCAGTTATTTCGCGTATCTTTTTGCGAAGAGATTTTGGCGCCTTTTTTGGTCGCATCGGTTCGATCGGAATATCAAGTTCCAAACTTAACTGATTCTCTTTTGGATTTAGATGGTGGCTGATGCGAACAAGTTGGTCATGAAAGACAGTCGCATCCTTCGGGCGTTCATCAGGATTAGAACTCGTTGCTGCATAAATCAATTGATCGAGTTCAGCCGGGATACCCTCTATCAAGCTACTGATTTTTGGCACGCGATTATTGACGTGCATATAGGCAATCTGAATTGGTTCAGCGCCTTCAAAAGGCTTCTGACCAGTTAAAATCTCAAATGCGGTAATTCCGATTGAGTAGACATCGCTGCGAGCATCTGCAATTCCACGCTGAACCTGTTCAGGTGATAAGTAGGAGACTGATCCCATAATGACGCTCGACTCTGCAGTCATGGTTGCGCCCAAGAGAGGTCCTTTAGCAAGACCGAAGTCAGCAATCTTGATTCGACCTTCTTTAGAGATCAGAATATTTTCAGGCTTGATATCTCTATGCACTATTCCTAATTTGTGTGCGGCCGCGAGAGCACTTAAAACAGGCATGAGGAATTTAATTCCATCTTGAACCGAGAGCCTTCCTTGCTCATTGAGATAATCACGAAGCGTGTGTCCCTCAATTAACTCCATCACCAAAAAAATGGCAGGAGTGCCATTTTGATTCCACCCTTGGTCCTGAACGGCCACAATATTTGGATGCGAAAGGGCAGCAGCAGCCTTTGCCTCACGTATAAATCGCTCAACGAACTGTTCATCTTGGGCAAGATGCGAGTGCATAATTTTGACAGCAACTTTTCTGTCAAGGCGAGTGTCTAGCGCTTCATAAATACTGGCCATACCCCCTGTGGCCATCTGACGAATGAGCTGATAGCGCCCATCAATAAGTTCGCCAGTAAGGTCAGACATAAACCCAATTCTAGGTAGTGAGTACGAAATCCGCCGCGTTATCTGTCTTTTCGATAGCGAAATGTTGCTCTTGTGTGACAAGCCACTTTTGCATTGGATCTTTTATTGCATTTCCATCTCGCTCTAAAACGCGGTTGAGGCCACTAGCTCTGTCGATATCAATCCAGATTAATGCTGTCAGGTATTCGCGAATGGCACGTTGGCCGCTCCCTACGCCTTCAAGAATTAAGAGTTGAGCAGGTGGAATCACCTCTGCTGGTAAAAATGTTGAGCGAAGCCAGTCGTATTTCGAGATTGATATCTGCTTATTTTGTTGATGTGAAATTGCAATCGATATGAGTGTCTTGGATAACTCTGGGGTGAGGGCGTTATCCCAGCCATCATAGAGATCATCCATATGAATTATTGTGGAAGTGAAATTTGGGTATAGAGCCAGGTGCAGGTTAGTTGCCAGCGTTGTCTTACCTGCTCCTGCTGGCCCATCAATTGCAATGATGGGCCGCTGTGCTGCTTTACAAAGATCTAAGAGCGCGTCTATGAGATCCATACCAAGTACTCCATCCCAGCGCTGCCATTATGGTAAATGCCACATAGAGCAGGGTTGTGAAGAGTAGACCCTGCGTTGCATAAAGCAGAACGTAACCAAGATCCACAATTAACCACAGTGGCCAACTGTCATATTTTTCGTAGACCATCAAAATCTGCGCAGTCAGACTTCCAAAGAAAAGAATGGCATCGACATATGTTGATGCAGCGCCTACTTCTTTGAGCACAGGCCCGAGCGCCAGAGTCGCCACGATTATTGCAGCACATGTGTAGAGTCGATATTTTGTCTTAAAGGGACCAGGTTTAGCACCAGTTGGTTCCCAACCAAACCAACCAACGACCGCTGCGGCAATAAAGACAAGTTGTAGAGCCGCACTGGCATATAACTCATACTGAAGAAAGAAGATGCCATAAAGAGCGCTACTGATCGCCCACCATGGCCATGTGATTCGTTTTCCAGTGATACCTAGACCTACTCCAATAAAAGATGCGATGGAGGCAACGAATTCGAGATACGAAACTTCATATCCCCAAGCGGTAAAGAAAGTTGAGAACATTGCTAACCTCATTTCTAGATCCGCATTACCGGACCAGTCAGACGGTCGACATCATGAAGATGATGTCCTCTCAGCCAAGGTGGCTCCCGTGAGTTATTACTTTAGCGAACTCGCGCCAAAATTGCTTGTATATAGGCAGCGCCAGCAACTCGCGCCCGACGCCCAGTCGAGGTCTTTGCTCGCTTATTGAAGATGTCATATCCAATTGCCTCTACTTCATCAACAATTCCGCAGTAGAGCTCACTAGCAGCGCGAATACAAGGACGAGAGACTTTATCGAGATATTGAATTCCTATTTCTGCTTCGGCTTGTAACGAGCGCACTCGGTCTATTTGAAATTTAAGAGCCGCAATAATTTCTGGAGTCAGAGTACGGCGCTCTAGGGTTGCGCGGTCTACACCAAACTCAGCCAACTCTTGTAGCGGTAAATAGACTCGCCCGCGATCAAGATCTTCCCCAACATCGCGGATGAAGTTAGCGAGTTGAAAGGCTATCCCCAATTTCTGGGCTGCCTCAAAAGCTCGATCGTCGGAGTAACCCAAGATGGGAACCATCTCTAGACCGATAACTGCGGCAGAGCCATAAACATATTCATAGAGATCTTCATACCTTTGATATTCCGTCACTGTTAGATCCATCTCCATACTGTGCAGAAAGTCCACAAAATGTTGATGAGGAATATTGAAGGTTTGAACTGTATCGACAAGAGCTCGTCCGATATGGTCGGAACTAGTGCCCGCTTTAAGATCGGCAAGCACACCGCTGCTCCAACTTCGTAACGCATCTGCTTTTTCTTGCGGAGATAGAGTAGATGCTAAGTCATCAACAATTTCATCGGCATAGCGCGCAAAACCATATAGTGCATGGACATACGGGCGCTTATGCGCAGGAAGTAGAAGCGTTGCTAAGTAATAAGTTTTTCCATGAAGCGAATTAAGCCGCTTACATTCTTCATAAGAAGCTTTGAGCGCTGCATCCATTTACTTAACCGGACCCACAATTCGCTCTGCAGCAAGGCGACCTGAAATCAACACCATCGGAACTCCAACTCCTGGCTGGGTTCCACTTCCTGCAAAGACAACATTCTCAAAACCAGCGGCCATATTGCGAGGTCTAAATGGTCCAGTTTGGAAGAAGGTGTGAGCGCTAGCAAAGGGAGCGCCACGTTCCATTCCCTGCGCTTGCCAATCGAGGGGAGTAGTAAGAACCTCGGTCTCAATTGCATCTTCAAATCCCGTGTAACCGCGTTCTTCAAGGGTTGCAATCATCTGGTCGCGATAAGGCTTTGCCTGTTTGGTCCAATCAATATCGGCATCCAAGTTAGGGGTTGGATAGAGAATGTAATAGGACTGTTTTCCAGCAGGCGCAAGAGAAGGATCATCATGAGTTGGCACTGTGACCAACACGGATGGATCGCTCATCAGAGTCTTCTTATTGATGAGTTCGTCAAAGACTCCATCCCAGGATTCGCCGAAGTGGATATTGTGATGAGCGATATGGTCATACTTCTTAGAAGAACCAACCAGCAAAGTTGCACACGATGGCGAATAATTTAGGCGCTTAATGTTGAGCGGAGTCTTACCTAGCAATTCGCGCCAGACCACTGGTAGATCAGGGTTCATGACGACAACATCACACGCGATTCTTTCGCCTGTGTGAGTAAGTACCGCTTTTACACGACCGTTCTCTTTTTCCAGTCCTGTGACTGTTGTGTTGTATTTAAATTCAACGCCATGTTTCTGCGCTGCCGCTGCTAGCGCCCGAGGAACCGCATGCATACCGCCCTTTGGAAAGAAGACTCCATTGACCGAATCCATGTAGGCGATTACTGCATAAATCGCTAGCGCTTGCTGTGGGCTTACGCCTGCGTACATAGCTTGGAATGAATAAACCTTTTGCAGACGTGGATCCTTCAAATACTGATTTACCTTGGGCTGCAAGTGCCTAAACCCGCCTAAGGCAATCAAGCGCGCCAAGTTGGGAGTCAAAAGATTGAGTGGTGAGTCAATATTCTTATCAATGAAGTCATTCATTTCATACTTATAGAGCTTGGTGACAAAGTCAACGTACTTGCGATAACCAAGCGCTTCTTCGGCAGAGACATGCGTGCGAATCTCTTCTTCCATCTGCGCTGTATTTGCATGAACATCAATCTGCGAGCCATCCGCATAGAAGGCACGATATAGAGGAGAAAGTGGCATGAGTTCTAGCCAATCTTTCAAATCTTCGCCGACACAGCTAAATGCATCTTGAATCAGCGATGGCATAGTGAGCACAGTTGGACCAGTATCAAATGCATAGCCATCTTTGTTGAGTAGACCGTTACGTCCACCAGGAACAGATTCACGCTCCACGATTGTTACTTTGCGACCCGCACCCGCCAGCCGGAGCGCTGCGCTGAGCCCACCAAGTCCTGCGCCAACTACAACGACATGATCTGTTGGACCTTTAACTCTTCTTACCATTAGTAACTCCTACGGATTGCGGTCTCAGCAAGAGCCAAGAGAAATGGACGTGCCTGGTCATGAATTGCTGCGCTTGCTGCAGCTGATTGGGATTCTTGCGCAAGACGGTCGATTAACTGCTCCACATCCGCTACCGCGCCAGTTTCAATGATCAGCGAACGGAGTGAATCTATCTTTTCAGGTGAGAGCGCAGGATTGCCAAGATTATTTTCTAACTCAGCGCGGGCGCTTTCCTGCGCTTTCTCGAGGGTCATCGCTATTAGCACTGTGCGCTTTCCTTCACGCAAATCATCTCCAGCTGGTTTTCCAGTTGTCTCTGGATCTCCAAAGACTCCTAACAAGTCATCGCGTAACTGAAATGCTTCGCCTAGTGGAAGGCCGTACGCTGATAGGACGCTGAGGAGTTCGGAATTTTCTGACGAATCTGGTCGTGCAATTACGGCTCCTAGATGTAGTGGTCGCTCAATTGTGTACTTTCCAGATTTATATCGCGCGATACGCAATGAACGTTCCACGCTATATTCGCGTTCACCAGCTTCGCGAACATCAAGGTATTGACCAGCCATTAATTCGATACGCATCTCATCATGTATGCGTAACGCAGCTGAAAGTGATGATGGGGTGATACCAGAGTTGTGCAACATGTGATCAGACCAGACCAGCGCCAAATCTCCCAAGAGAACCGCTGCTGCCTCACCAAATTGTTCTGCGCTTCCAGCCATGCTGCCTTTGCGATGTAGATTTTCAAAGTGGCGATGAATTGCTGGCTTGCCGCGACGGGTATCAGATCCATCCATTAAATCATCGTGCATGAGTGCGCAAGCTTGTAAAAGTTCAAGGCTTGCCATGGCGCGAATTTCAGATTTACCCGGTGTAAGTCCAGCTGCAATGTATCCGGCATATGCAAAGAGTGGGCGAAGTCGCTTACCGCCTTCGAGCAAGTAATCTTCTAGAGCATCACAGACAGGAACCATCTCAGATGCGATATTGGTCAGATAGGTGCGCTGGTCTTGCAGATAATGGCGTAGCTCTTCTTTGACAGCATCGCGCACCGCTGTTGCGCTATTGGAGAGCTCTTTATCCACGGAGAAAAGGTACCCTGACGCAGTGGAGATGCGCAGTCTGAAGAATCAACTGACCTACTCCTTTGAGTTTTTCCCTCCTAAAGATGTAGAGGGTGAAGAACGTCTCTGGACTGCGATGTCACAACTTGAATCAATTGCCCCTGATTTCATATCTGTGACCTATGGCGCAGGTGGTTCCACGAGAGATCGCACAATTCGCATTACCTCCGAAATTACTGCTCGTACGAGCATTCCAACAGTTGCACATTTGACCTGTATCGGTTCTACTCGTGATGAATTGTTGGAAATACTTTCAAAGTATCGTGAAGCTGGAATTAAAAGCATCTTGGCGTTGCGCGGAGATCCAACCGGTGGACCACGAGCTCCATGGGTGGCAACGCCGGGGGGCCTCAGCCATGCTGACGAATTAGTAACGCTCGCAGCTGAATTTGGGGGATTCACAATCGGAGTAGCTGCTTTTCCAGATGGTCATCCCGCATCTGGCGATGATTTTTCACGTGATGTCGATGTACTCATTGAGAAAGAACGCAGGGGTGCGACTTTTGCAACAACCCAATTCTTTTTTGAAGCCGAAAAATGGAAATCTTTAGTGGATAAATTGTCCGCTAAAGGTTCATCTCTGCCAATCATTCCAGGAATTTTGCCCGTCACTAATGTCAAACAACTTAATCGTATGGCCGAGTTAAGTGGCACTCCAATTCCCGCACATGTTTCAGCAGCCTTTGCAAAGTACGAAAACAGCCCCGAAGATGTTCGTAAGTTGGGTGTTGAAATTGCCACCAAACTCTGCCAAGAATTGCTTGAAGCTGGCGCACCAGGACTTCACTTCTACACAATGAATACCTCGACGGCGACCCGCGAGATTTACTCCCAGCTCAAAGACCTGCGGTAAATCAGATGGCGCTGACCGAGAAAGAATTTAGAGAGAGATGGAGCATTCTCCATGGGGGCGCTGAAATCAAAGGCGTTGTTGCAGGGTGGCTTTCGCTTTCATATCAGGCAGCGCGTGTGTGCACTGCACTTCGCATAACCCCAAATTTTCTGACATTACTGGGATTGCTGACAGCGTTCGCCATGGCTTTCTCAACCTATGCTGCGATTGCACTGCTTTTACTCGTTGTTTCACTCTTCTTTGACGGAATAGATGGAAGTGTTGCAATAATTCAAGAACGAGACAGTCAGTGGGGTGAACTTCTTGATTCACTCGCCGATCGCGTCTCTGAAGCGCTGTGGCTCTATATGGGTTGGAGAATTGGAATCCCTGCCTGGTTGGCAATCACAATGTGGATGGTGGCTTCAGTTCAAGAATATGCACGAGCTCGCATGGCTTCTCTTGGCCATCACGAAGTTGGAGTGGTCACAATTACTGAAAGGCCAGTCCGTGCAATCTTTATGGCTTTTGCTCTGATCTTCTATATCTTTGATATTCCTGGATTGCTAGTGCTGTCATACGGCTTCTTAGCGATGTTGCTCTGGAGTTTTGGGCAACTGATGAAGGTTATCTTTCTAAAATTGCGTTAGCCACAATTTCTGCACTAAGTCCTACAAGCGGAAGTCCGCCGCCGGGATGGGCAGAACCACCAACGAGATAGAGCCCCTGTATTGGAGAGCGATTCTTTGCTCGTGAGAATGCCGAACGAGCGCCATTGCTAGAAGTTCCATAAATCGAACCGCCAGGTGCGTGGACTGAATTCTGTAGATCAAGAGGTGTGCGAACCTCCAAAACTTCTAAACGTTCACGAATAGAAATTCCACGCTCTTCAATCTGATCAATGATGCTATTGGCATATTGCTGTACAAAATCTTTATCGCTCCAATTGAAACCATCACCTTGAGCACTGTGGCGAGGAGCATTGACGAGAACAAACCATGCTTCGTGGCCGGAATCTTTAACCATCAAAGGATCTTGAGGAGCGCAAATATAGATAGTGGGCTTTTCTACAGGGGTCTTTGTTGTAAAGATTGACTCAAACTCAGCATCGTAGTTTTCTGGAAATAAAATAGTGTGGTGCGATAGTGCTGGCGCTGAGCTGGGTTTAAGCCCTAATAGCAGTGAAAAACCGGCAAGAGAAGGTTCAGATTTTGCAAGCGCGCGAGCCAACTTTTTGGCAGTGCGATTTCCAGATAGCAATTCTTTGTAGAGGATTTGGGCATCGATATTTGCGACTACTCGATCGAAGCGGCGTTTCTGCCCATCGACGATGATGCCGTTGATGCGATTACCATCGTAGGTAATCTCTGAAACGTAGGCGTTGAGATTGATTGTGACACCCAATTTTTCGCAGCGCTCAGTTATTTTCTCCGCTAATGTCCCAATACCACCCTTGATATGCCAAGCGCCAAAGGCCTCTTCGACAAAGGCAATTGTAGAAAGTACTGCTGGTGCGAATCGGGGATCAGAACCACTGTATGTTGCGTAGCGATCCATGATCTTTGCAAGATACGGACTGTGCAGATTGAGATCGCGTAGTGATTTCCATGGTGCGATAGTAAGTAGATCACGAAGAACTCGTGGGCGTCGCAAGAGCGAGAGCGGAGATTTCAACTCCGATTCAACAAAGGGTTCACGCGAAACATCCCACATTGACTCGGCGCGCAACATGGCGCGCTCCCATTCTGCAGCGCTGGTATCACCAAATGACTGCGCGATTGCTGCCAAAGTTTTCTTCCGTGACAAGTTGGCAAATTTAACCGACTTGCCATCGTGGAATCGATAATCGAAGGAAGGGTTTACTTCTTCAATCTCCAGAATTCTCCCCATTACATCGCCAGTGCGTTGGAAAAAATCTCGATATACAGCAGGCAGGGTCAAGAGTGATGGGCCGGTATCAAATGCGTATCGACCAATCCACTCGGTACGGCATTTTCCACCGGTTCGATTGGATGCCTCAAATATTGTGACGCGATGACCAGCTTTTGCTAACCGTGCAGCGGTGCAGAGTCCGCCGATTCCTGCACCAATTACCGCAATCTCTTCTGGGTGAGCCACTTTCCCTACATGGCCAGTCATACAGTGCGACCCTTCCACTGGACTTTTCCACGCTTGCTCCATGAATAAATAATGAGATAGATCAACAGAGCGGAAGAAAGTGGGTGCAAAAAGGCGTAGAGCGGATTACTGCGAGAACGGAGCGCACTTAATTCACGGGTAAAAACTGATAGCAGGTAAGTAACAATGCCAACAACATACCCATTGAGGGCAAGAATGAGAGGGTAGATGCCAATTGCAAAGATAATGGCGATTGCAATCAAAGAACCAATTGGTCCTCCAAATGCTTTCCACAGAGATTTGCTATAGCCATTTCGAAGTTCGCTCAATGATGAGTACATACGAGTTTGAGCAATCGCCGAGCCCTCGGTCACAACCCCGCGGAATCCATGACCAACCAAGGTTCGAGCAATTTCAATATCATCGAGAATTTTCTTTGACACTGAAGTGAATCCATCAACGATATCAAGAGCTTCTTTGCGCACCACAAAGAATTGTCCATTTGCAATTGCAGTGGATCGAACTGGAAACCTTTCAACCAGTCTCAGGACCACGGTGCTCATCCATGACCAATGTAAGAGTGGCTGCACGAGCTTCTCGCCAAAGGTCCCAGCAACCTGTTTGGGATACGGCGAGACAAAATCTAAAGAGAGGTCTTTCAACTGGTTGATTGCTCGCGCCAAGGCTCTGGGCTTGAGGCGAACATCGGCATCAATATTTACCAAGATTTCAGAGTCCGCTGCTTCATAACCAGCCTGAAGCGCAGAGACCTTTCCTAACCAACCCGAATGGAGCGCAGGGGAGTCGATGATGTGGAAGCGAGAGTCTCCGGATGTAGAACGCTTGAGAAGCTCAAGGGTTGAATCGGTTGAAGAATCATTGACGATGATAAAGCGCAAGCGCTCAATGCCTATCTGTTCCCTTAAGGATGCAATACAGTCCGCAACGTTTTCAGCTTCATTACGCATGGGAACAATGACGGTTACTGACTCATTAATGACATCATCATTTTCTGGTCTGCGAATGGTGACAAAATTAACGACGCAGATAAGAAAGGTGACAAATACCAGCAGAATAGCTATTGAGGACATCAACTATTCTTTACTGCCTAACCAACTTGAGAAAAAGTAAGGCGTCAAAAGCGATCCCATAATTACGCCAGCGAATATCGCGAGCCCGGGGCGATCAAAGAAGAATAAATTACCAACGACCCCTCCGAAGAGAGTCCACAGTAAAAGCGCATCCACCGCGCGCAGCGATGCGCCTTCTTTGCGACGTTCGCGGGGAAGCACTCTATTTAAGAGGCCGGAAATGAAAACTCCAGCTAAGAGCCAACCAAATGGATTGGATAGTGGAATGTCAGGAGTAAATGGTGCATGAGCCCCCGTTACTTCCCATGTCCAACGTCCAGCCGCAACCATCTGAGGATCAAGAAAAAGATCCCACGCCATGAGTAGCGCACCACCATAAAGAAATACCCAATTTCCTGCGATGCGGCGAGCAGCGCAGAGACATGGGTGAACCATCATGACCCACGCGCATGGAACAACAAGAGGCACTCCAAAAAGTTGCGGACCCAACGATGCGTCGTATTCATAAACGCCAAATGGCCAACCGGTATGAACGCCCAGCGCTTCAACTCCAAGTCCAAATGCGTAGGTAATAGGCAGATAGCGTGACGAGTATTTGAATCCGTAACTGAAATGTCCATGAAGAACCATTGCTATTGCACAGACAATTACAGTCGCAATTGTGACCAATCGAAGCGGTTCACCATCAATCAGTGGATAAGAAATCTGGAGAAGAATCGTCACGCCTACAAAAGTTGCTAAGAGATTGCGAGCTTTAGGGGAGATGCCACTGCGACGCCTGCGACGCGGGTTGTAGTGGCGAATTGACATGGGCTAAGTCTGCCCTAATTCGCTACTTTCTTAATAATTGAGCCTCGCGTCTCGAGGATTTCAAAGCGTGCAAATAACTCTTCGCTATACCAACCGATCTCGGTGGTTTGTCTGATTGCTTCTTGATGAGCCTGCCCTTTGTAGGCAAAGTCGCGGATCGCCTTTGATGATTCCCAGATTGAAAAAGTTCCTTGCAATCCAATTGGCGCTTCGCCGATTCCGATAGCTGTGATTAATCCTGGAGCAGAGTGCAAATCAGAAACAACCGGAGGTACAGCCTTCCAAAAACGAACATTATGGTTCCATTTAATTCGCGCACGAGTGATTGCCGCAATCTGTGCATCGGGGCTACTCAAAGTATTAGTAGGGGAGAAAGGTTCGCGCTTTGACCATTGGCCGTGAGATGAAATTGGCGACATAACGGCGCGAAACTCTGATGTCGACCGCTTACGCCAAGACTTGATAATGGAAGATTCATCGAAGGCAGCTAGACGATTTTTATCAATCACTACCACCATGCCCCATTGCAGCACGTCTGCATCGCTGGGAGTGAAGGTTGCACCGGTGCCCGTGCCAAGTAACTTGGAAAATGAAATCCCGGTGAACTTTCGGCTACGCAAGCGATCTATTGCCATACTCCAGAAGGCGAAGGGAATATTCTTGCGTTGAATCGAGAAAAAGTAGGCGACGGTGATGTTGGCGGCGCTTTCCATAGTTAAAGGATACCCATGCTGAAGAAGAAGTTGTTTGCAGAGTTTCTCGGGACAGGGACTCTTGTAGCCACAGTTGTGGGTTCTGGAATCATGGCTGCCAACATCAGTACAGATATCGGGATTCAACTAGTTATCAACACCATTGCTACAGTTTTTGTACTCTACATTCTAATTACTCTGCTTTCGCCAATAAGCGGCGCCCATTTCAACCCACTTGTCAGTGGAATTTCGTTCTTCCGCAAAGAACTCACTCTGTCGCAAACCTTGTGGTTTTTCTGTGCCCAAATTATTGGTGGATTTTCTGGAACAGTTTTGGCTAATCTCATGTTTGAGCTGCCAGCACTTGATCCATCGCAGAAAGTCAGAGACGGGAACCATCTACTTCTCGGAGAAGTTATCGCATCTGCAGGTCTCATTTTCATTATTTTTCTAGCTGTGAAGCAGGGAATAGACAAGAAGATTCCACGCCTAGTCGCAGCCTGGATTGGCGCCGCATACTTCTTTACCTCTTCAACTTCTTTTGCCAACCCTGCAGTGACAATTGCGAGAAGTTTTTCTAATTCATTCTCTGGCATTGATATTCAATCCGTCCCAGCATTTATTGCTGCGCAAATTATTGGAGCGACTCTTGGTTATATTTCTTTCAAATTTCTCACATCAAAATCTAGGTAAGGACAATAAATGAGCAAGCCAACCGTTCTCTTCGTATGTGTTCACAATGCGGGTCGTTCGCAGATGGCAGCAGGTTTCATGCGCGAGCTTGGTAAGGGGCGCGTTGAGGTTCTCTCTGCAGGTTCTGCGCCGAAAGATTCCATCAATCCTGTTGCAGTTGAAGCTATGGCTGAAATCGGCATAGATATTGCCAACAACACTCCCAAGGTATTAACACCAGAGGCGGTACAACAATCAGATGCGGTGATCACTATGGGTTGCGGCGATGCCTGCCCGTTCTATCCAGGAAAGCGATATGAAGATTGGGTTCTTGAAGATCCTGCGGGACAGGGAATTGAATCAGTTCGCGTAATTCGCGATGAGATCAAAGGTCGCGTTGAAAAGCTTCTCGCTGAGTTGCTTGCTTAGTCACCCACAACCATAGGCGTTGCGCCTGTACACGATTTGAGTTCTTCAAAACTTGTTGGATACACCGCATGCGGGTGTCCGGATGCAGCCCAGACAATTTCGTAGTCGTTGAGCGCCTCGTCTATTAGCGTTATCTCTGGTTTTGATATCCATCCAATAGGAGATACGCCACCTACAGAATATCCAGAAACCTCTTTTACATAGTTGGCATCTGCACGGCCAAGTTCTGCAATTCCTAAATTCTTAGCCACAAGATCTGTATCTACGCGATGGCGACCGCTGGTGATGATAAGCAGCGGATTTCCTGATGGAAGCCTGAAGATGAGTGATGATGCGATCTGACCAACTTCAATCCCAAGCCCGTTAGCGGCATCAACGGCCGTGCGTGCTGTGTCTGCAAGAATGTTGATTTCACCCTTTACTCCAAGAGCAGTGGCAGCCTCTTGAAAACGTCTGACTGCTGCCTTCTCCAGAATTCCATCCATATGCGAACTTTATGAGATAGCGTCGCTCCATGTCTTTGAGTGGGCTTACCAATTATGAAAGAGGTATCCGCGCTCGGAACGCTGTCTGGGCTGGGTTCTTCTTGCTGGGAATAACTGGCATGGCGTGGATTCCTAGAATTCCTGAAATTAAAACTTCTTTGGGCTTAAGTGATGGCCAATTTGGACTGGTACTTCTGGCAAGCACGCTAGGCGCAGTACCAGGTGCGCAACTTTCCGGACGTATCGTGCATATGTACTCCTCAAAGATTGTTGTACAAATTTCAGGAGTCACCTTGCCGTTAGGCGTAGGGATCATGGGCATTTCAGACTCAGTTCTCGCGCTATGTATTGGACTATTCATCTGCGGCTTTAGCGTTGCATTTATGGATGTGGCGCTCAATGGTCAAGCAGTTGCAATTGAAGAGCACACAAAAGGCCGCTGGATGTCGAGCTTTCATGGACTTTGGAGCGTTGGCGCTTTTTCAGCGGCTCTCTTAGGCGGTTTAGTTGCAAATCTAGTTTCGCCCAAAGTTAATCTGCTGGCGATTTCTAGCATCGCATTTCTTTCTTACTTTTGGGTCACATACAACTTACTTCCGCCTCATCTTGATGGACACCTGGGTGATGAAGGTGAAGAGCTTGAGTCAAAAGTGCCGCTGATCGGCAAAGAAGCAATGATTTTATGGGGCCTTGGTTTTGGTTTGATGTGCGCGCTCATTCCGGAAGGTGGTTCATTCGACTGGAGTGGAATTCTTTTACAAGATCATATGGATATTGGTAAAGGCCTAAATGCAGCAGCTGCGACAGTATTTTCACTAGCCATGATTGCTAGCAGATTGTTAGGCGATAGATTCTTCGAGATGTGGGGCCATGTAAAGACTGTGCAATACGGTGGAATTTTTGGTGGAGGAATCTGGGGACTTTCTCTCATCATCGGAATCCCACTTGCCGATTCTCATCAGATGGCGAGCTTGGTCATAGTGTGTATCGGTTTTGGTGCAGCAGGTTTTGGGATGGGCCCATTCTTTCCTGCTTTTAACTTAGCGGCAGCATCCATTCCTGGAGTTGCGCCATCGGTGGGGCTGGCCCGAATTGGAATTATCGCTATCGGCTCTTACTTTGCAGGCCCAACCATTATTGGTGGAATCGCTGAACTGACATCACTGCCAATCGCTTTTGCATTCCCGGTATTGCTGATGTTTGGTGCGGCATACCAATCACGTTTTATTAAGGTAAAGAAGCTCAGCCACGAAAATTAGAGTTAGGTTTTTTACACCCAAGTCTGGGCAATCGTGAATATTGAGATGGCAAGCAAGAGATAAGCAAAGGCTTTGCGGAGCTTATCTTGCGGAGTTTTTGATGAATAGTGAGATGCAAATTGCGCAATTACTACAGCCGAGGCACCGATAAAAATTGGTATATGCCATTCAACGCTATCCCAAAGCGCGTGATGTCCTAGAAATGAAATGAATGAATTAAGCGCAATGATTAAGAGCGAAGTTCCAGCAGCGATTGCCGGGGGAGTTCCAAAGAAAAGTACGAGAACTGGGATTGCTAAGAAACCCCCACCTATACCAAAGAGCCCAGTGATGGAGCCGATTACCAGCGAAATCACAATCAGGACAGAGATAGGCATTCGCGTATGTTCGCTAAATTTCGGACTACGCAGCATTGATAGTCCGGCGAGGATCAGAACTGCGGCAAAGCCAGTCGAGATAAAGGAATCAGGCAAATCATCAGCGATTGTTGCAAAACCAATATTAGTTATTAGTCCCAGACCCACTATTACTAAGGCATCACGATAAAGAATCTGACCTTTGCGAGCTTTGGGAATGGCACCAGATGCCGCGGCGAGAAAGACGATGGCGAGGGCGGCAGTAGTTGCGCTCTTTGCGCCAAATCCAAATCCATACATCAGAATCGGCACAGAGAGCATTGCTCCACCTGCACCGACAAAACCAAGCACTGCGCCGATAGCGCTACCTGCAATAAGTGCGCCGAGTATTTCCATTACAGAATTGTGACAGTAGAAATAGGAAAGCCCCCCGATATCTCTACGTTTTGTAGAGAATCAAGAGGCTTTACCTACTATTTACTAAAAAGTTGCGTTAGATGTTAAAGAAGTTGAGCGTTCCAACGCTTGGTCCGAAGTCAGTAAGTGTTCCGGTTGCAATAAGTGCAAAGAGGATTAGCGAAGCTCCAGCAAGAGCGAGATCCTTATTGAAGGCAATCTGCTCATTCATCTTGGCAGTTGCATCTGTCTCTTTCCAGAAGTTGTGGAAGATAAATGCGGCAAGGATCAGAGTTACTGCAAGGAAGAGCGCTCCGAGATCAACCCAGAAACCAGCGATGATGTAGACGCCGCCAAGAAGGAAGAGGAGCCCTGAGATGAGTACGCCGAACTTTGCGGCTGGGAGCTTCTTGTACTTGGCATAGCCAGTCATTGCTTCAAGCTTGGCAAAGTGAGCGATACCTGATGTGACGAAGAGCGCTCCGAAGAGGATGCGTCCGATGATAAGAATTGCGTCCAAGTGTTTCTCCTATGGGTAGGGGTTTTCGTACGTGGGCGAGAATAGGAGAAAGTAGTTGAAATTTCAACTATCTACGCTCGCAACACGCGGGAGTTGCCCTTGTCAGCCCTCTGGCGTACTTTTCGAACATCTGTTCGAATATCCACACCTGCTCAGGGGAAGAGTAAAAAATGTCAGTCGAAAGAGCGTCAGTAAAGCCAGCAACACCTCACGTCATACCAGCCCACGATGTTCTTGCCGATGGAGGTCTTACCCCCATCGAATTCACCTTTCGCG